>SWBY01004588.1_pt1 | contig 36169 bp, 28 predicted proteins | sample 4693071 | NCBI WGS metagenome assembly SWBY01 (sample SAMN10267273, study PRJNA491770) | bioreactor metagenome | isolation source: DHS bioreactor inoculated with marine methane seep sediment | place: Japan: Omine Ridge, Nankai Trough | collected 2006-05-06 | reverse complement strand
AGGGGGGAGGGACCGGGAAATCAACCGGTCCTTCCTACCCCTATCAAGGCATTTTAATTGTCCCAAAACCGCTGGCATGGACCTATGCTTCTCAAACACGGCAAGGTCCATGCCAGCGGTCAACATCAATGGGAGAAAGCTTGTAGATCCGGCGTCCCCGCCGGGTCATTGGGATTTGGACGCTGTAAATCCAGTTTATTATTTCGGGAAAAGTTATGGGTAATGATAAGCCTTGCAAAGGGCCGGAGTTGCACCTCAGCGGGAAATACACAGCACAAGATCCAGGTCAGCTGCAAAGTCAATCATTCCCTGCTCAAGGTTTCCTGGAGTGGGACAGGAGGGGGAGAGGCCTGTAAGGAGTTGCCCGGCCGGGAGGTAAATCCGTATAATACAACAAACAGTGGCAGTGATTTCCCCGGGAGGTTCACATGAAAACACGGTATTGGTCGATTTTCCTGCTTACAGCATGTCTCATGGCCGGTCCTCAATGTTTTGCGGATCTTGGCACACCGGTTCTGAAATGGGATCGGGCCGGGTGCACGCACTGGTGTATGACGGGCTGGTATGCGTCGCCTGCCGTGGCGGATCTGGATGGTAACGGCACCATGGAGATTGTCTGGGCGTCCTACAAAGTCTGGGTTCTGGACGCGGCTACCGGGACGGAGTACTGGGGTGTTTACACCGGTCATGATGTGACGTACACCGGTGATGATTATGTGGGCCGTACCTGGCCGTCGCCGGTGGTGGCGGATATTGACGGTAACGGCACCCTCGATATCGTGACGGCGCATTCCGATGGATGGGTCTGTGCGTACGATTACACCGGCCACTTTCTGCCGGGCTGGCCTCTGCAGGCGGCGCCGGAAAGCGAGTTGCGCACTCTGGCGGTGTACGATCTTGATGCTGACGGCACAATGGAAATTTTCGTTGCAAGCACTTCCTTTGGGAACGATGAAGAATGGTACGTCTATGAACATAACGGACAGATCCGGCCCGGCTGGCCCCAGCATGACGGCGACTGCTCCGCCGCCGGCTGTTTCAACCAGAATATTGCCATTGCGGACATTGATCAGGATGATCGTGGTGAGATCATCGGTCCCAATGACACCCATTATATCTGCGCGTTCCAGGATAACGGAGCGTGCATTCCCGCTCATCCCATGTATGAAGGCCGGTACTGGGGCCAGGTGGGTGTCTGGGTGGATTTAACGGCGGAACTCCGGGGGTGGGGATACTGCGGGACCGAACATCGCCCCAATTTCTGTCACTCCGCACCTGTTGTGGCGGATATGAACGGTGATGGCGTCCTTGAAATTGTCATTGTGGGTAACGTCCATAACTGTGACACGTCGCCCTATACGGATCTGTATGAAGTGCCCATTGTTTTAAATCCCGACCGGTCCCGGTTTGTTTCCGGCGGATATGACTGGACGGTCTGGCCCGCACCTCCGTCCCCCGGGGCATGGGCGCCGCTGTCCCAGGATTACGGGATTATCGAAAGCTGCCAGCCGAACCCCACCGTGGCCGATGTGGATGGTGATGGCATTCTGGAGATTTTTTACCCGGCCTATGACGGCAAAGTACATGGGTTCAAACTGGATAAAACCGAGTTTGGCCGGTGGCCGTATTCCGTGACCAATTACGCCGAAGGATTTATCCGGTTTGCTTCGGAAATACTCGTCGCGGATCTGGACGGCAACGGCCAGGTGGAAGTCATCTTCGGGTCCTGGACCCAGAAATCCAGCGGTCAGCCCGGAAAACTCCATATTCTCAGCGCAACCGGCGACCTGATATACGAAGTGAATATCCCCCATGATGCGGGTGAATGGAACGGCATTCTGGGCGCACCGGCTCTGGCGGATATCGATGGCGATAACGAGTTGGAACTGGTGGCGGGAACATCGGCCACCGGTGTGATTGCATACGATCTTCCCGGAGCTGTGAACGCGGTGATTCACTGGGGAACGGGCAGGGGCAGCAACACCCGGCATGGTGCTCTGGAAACGGAACTGTCGGCTCTCACCGTGGATATCACAACCAATCAGGCCATGTATGCCCCCGGGGATACTATTCGCATCGGTCTGGGTATGACCAATCCACGCACCGACCTCAACTGTGATCTCTACCTGGTCCTCATGGTATACGGTATCCCGTTTTTCATCTCACCGGAGCCGGCCTGGCCCACATTCGATCCCTATCCCTACCGGTTTCTCCTCAGACCCCTTCCGGAAAATTTCGTCATGGATCCTGTGGAGATTTTCACCATCCCACTCATGGTGGATACCCTGCCGACCCTGACTTTCGAGTGGTATGCTCTGCTCACGGCCGGGGATTCATTGAACGTGTTTGCCATGGATGTGGAAACCAGCGGGTTTTAATATTCCCGTGATTACTCCAGCGCCTGTTCCGGGCAGACATCCACGCAAAGGCGGCAGTCCGTACACCGTTCCTCCCGGAAATGAATCACCCGGAACACTGGATCAATAACCTGGGCGTCCCGGGGGCATACGAAAGCACATCTCCCGCACAGTGTGCACCGGTCCGGATCCCATTTCAGGGATGATGTACCGGTTGGTAATGATGTATGTGTCTCGTCCGTGACTGTTTTAATCAGGACGGGTTTCGTGTTTGAATATGTCATCTCTTTTCCTCCCATAAAGTGCTGGAAAAACCAACACCACAACAACAATTGAATTGTTTAATACTTTCAATGGGTTCGCCCCGGGAGGATCAGGGGCGGTGTGCGATGATTACTGCAACACCCCTGCTCCGGTCCGCCGGGGCATGGGCATTATCATAAGGTGCTGATAATTGCTGAAAAGGTTTGTTTTCATCTTATCTCCACAAAAAAATCATCGTTATCATCGCAAAAAAAATACCACCATTAGAGCGTGTATGCAACAGTTGATGTTGTGTTTCAAAAATCGTGCTCGTGCTCAGCGAATCTGCGGAGTGGATGAGCGGTGTTCGTAATCGTAATCGAAAAGGAATGCGGAGATAATGTTTGACCATGAGAAATTGGACGTTTACCAGGTAAGCCTGGAATTCGTTTCCCGGGCAAACAATCGAGTGGATGAATTGATGATCATGAAAGCCATGTATGAGCCGGAGATAAATGAAGGAAAAGGGTTATTGCACCGAATTGAGAGTATGCTTACGAAATTGACGGAGTGAGATGACGGGATTACAATGTGGTTGTTGAGATAAGTAGTAATGATTTCTTCAATGATTTCAATCGATTACGATTACGAGCACCGCTGCGCTGAGCACGAGCACGAATAAAAATATATGAATATTCCGGAGAATGATGGCTTTGATTATAGAGAAAACACAACAATCGAATCGATGCAGACACGCTGGCGCGGAGATTTCTGCGCACCGGTCATTCTTTGCGTTATGTCAATCCGCAAACCCGCTTATTGACAACTCAATATGACCATGGTAATATGACCATAGGAACATTTTGCTGGTGAGGTGATTGATATGGCTGAGAAAGTGTCAAAATCCAAGTTCAAACCCCGGGCGCTTGAATACTTCAGGAATATCCAGAAAACCGGTGAAACACTGATCATCCTGGACAGGGGAACACCGGTTCTTAAGATTATTCCATACGAGGAAACACCGGAAGAAGCGCTGAAAAACCTTCGGAACACCATCATCAGGTATGATTCTCCCATGGATCCGGTAGCGGAAGAGGATTGGGAAGTTTTGGCGTGAAAAAAGAACCTTGTGGTGTTGTTCTGGACACACATACCTGGATCTGGTGGGTAAGTGGATCGCCGGAACTATCAGATCGGGCGAAGATGATCATCAATGGATGTATGGCTCGGAAATCAATCTATATATCGGCAATCAGTGCCTGGGAAGTGGCGATGTTGGTTAAATCCGGACGATTGCAGTTGTCCATGAAGATGGAGAGTTGGATCGGTGGGACGGAAGCCCTGTCATTCGTGCAGTTTGTACCGGTGGATGTAAACATATCAGTATCATCTGTTTGTCTCCCCGGTAAAATGCACAAAGATCCGGCGGATCGGATCATTATAGCCACGGCTCTGAAACTGGATTTCCCACTGGTGACCCGGGATCGAAAAATACATCAGTACCGGCATGTTGAAACCATTTGGTAGACATTGTGGACATTGTGAACCGGGACCATTTTAGACTGAAGGATCATTGTTAAGGAGGATGCAACTATGGCGAAACTGATACTGCTGGCCGGGGGATCGGCGGCGGGAAAATCCACACTGGCCCGGGCGCTGCAAGAGGAACTGAACGCCCGGGTTGTCTCCGTCATCAGTCTGGATCATTACTACCATGATCTGGGACATCTTTCCGACGACGACTTGAATACCTTCAATTTCGATCATCCCCGGGTCATGGATCTTCCCCGAATCCTGGCTGATGTGACCCTTGCCCGGGACCATAAACCGGTGATTCTGCCCTTTTTCGATGTGATCACTCACCGCCGCACGGACTCCGCTTCGGAAATCCCGCCCTCTGATTTCGTTATTGTGGAAGGGATCTTTGCCCTTCATTTTCCCGAATTGCGGGCACTGGCGGATTTTAAAATTTTCATTGATGTTGCACCGGATCTCAGACTGGCCCGCCGTATCAACCGGGATATCGCGGAACGGGGATTCACCCTGGAATCGGTCCTGGACGCCTACGCCCGGAATGTCCGACCCATGCACGAGATTTTTGTGGGCCCCTCAAAAGAGCACGCCGATATGATCGTTCCCGGCAGTGGACTCTTTGAGAATCCCGGGGAAACCATGGATGATGTTGTTCTGGCAAAACTGTTGACGTGCCTGAATAATTGCTTCCTCTAAGACCATTATCGTTGCAACGTCATCCTCGGGGCCTGTCAACGCGAGATTCCAACTAAGATGGAAAAAAATGTCATCCCCCGATCGCGATGACAGGAACCCGGGGATCTCCTTGATGGTGCTGCGAGCCACTGACTTCGGCGCTCAAGAAACCCCGGCCTATCGGAATACAGAATATCAGAACGTCATATTCGATGATGATGATTTTCCCGTTTTCCGTAACCAGGACAACACCGCTCAATTAACCCGACTGTTGGTTTCGGGTCAGAAGTTCGTGAATCTGCAAAGATCCACACGACCGAATCAGTCTGCACCATTGCGATGATTCCGACAGTGACATATCATAGAAAAACGTGAGGAGGTTTAATAGTACAATGAGTTGGAAACTCAAGGGCGAACTGCTGGGTGAATACACTATCGAGAAAATCCTTGGCCGTGGCGGTATGGGGGAGGTGTTCCGGGTGCGGCGCCACTCCGATGGTATGCGGTTTGCCGTGAAAACGCTTCTGCCTGAAACCGTCGATGATCCCGGTCCCCGGCGGTTGTTTTTGAGGGAACTTCGAACATGGATCGATTTGCCGGCTCATCCTCATATTACGGCCTGCCGGTTTTTCCGAACCATCGAAGATCGCACCGCTATTTTTGCGGAGTATGTGGATGGCGGTTCTCTCCGGGATTGGATAATTGCACACAGGTGTATGCAGTTGGAAACTATCCTGGACATCGCCATTCAGTTCGCCTGGGGTCTGGCGGAAGCCCATGACCGGGGCGTGATTCACCAGGATATCAAACCGGCCAATGTTCTGATGACCGGGGATGGTGTCGCAAAGATAACGGATTTCGGTCTGGCCCGGGCATTGAATATCAGTGGTCTCAAACCCGGAAAAATAATGAAGTCCTCTTATGTAAGTTCCAGCGGTATGACCATGGCCTACTGCTCACCGGAACAGGCCATGCGGCAGAAACTCAATCATACTACCGATATCTGGAGTTATGGTCTGTCTGTTCTGGAAATGTTCACCGGCAAAGCTCAGTGGCGGATTGGGGCGCTGGCGCCAAAAATCCTTGAAGATTATCTCATTAACCCTCCAAATGAATCTTATCCATCCATGCCTGAAACACTGGAATCCGTCCTGCAGAAATGTTTTGCTGATAATCCCGAAGACCGGTGGACCGATGCCCGGGAACTGGCGTATGCCGTTCAGCAGATTTACGAACAGGAGACGGGGACACCATATCCAAGATCAAAACCGGAACATCAGAGCATGTGTCAGGAGGATGTGCAGGTTCCTGAACGGGTGACAATCTATGGTAATGCATGGGACGATCCCATGATCTGGATCAAACGGGCGTTGAAACTTACCGGTGGAGATTCCACGGATCTTTCTGAGTGGACCCCGGATTATACCGGCTCCCGGAAAGCGTTTGAACTCATTGATCTGGAACTGTTTGAAGCGGCGGTCAGCATGGTTTCGGGTGTCCTGGACAGTGCGGGTGAGGAGATCCGGATCCAGTTTACTCAACTTCTGACACAAAAAGCCTATTTACAGGAGCATTTGGGTGATCTTTCCGGTTCATTGGCGGCTTATCAGCAGGGGATCCATTTATTAACGGAGGATGGGGATACCGCATCACTGGAACTCCAGAATACCATAATCCAATTGAGTTTTGACCGGGCTAATGTGATTTACGGCATGTGTGGTTATAAAGAGGCAATTGCCCTTTTTGACGAAGTTGCGAACCTGTGTGGGAAACGATTGGAAGCGACCGATGACGAACACAATAAACAGGTGAGAATCCTCTGCCATCTGAACCGTGCCTGCTCACTTTACCAACTCGATGAAAACCAGGAATCTATTATCTGTGTCGATAAATGTATTGAACTTGGAAAGACCATGATGGATGAATATTCAAATCCGAAATACACCTTTTTCCTGAGCAAATACTATATGAATCGCGCCGTCTCATTGTGGGAAATCGGTGAATACCGGCGTTCAGTGGATGATTGTGACCGGGCGTTTGTGCTCATGGATTCCTATATGCACAAAAATAGTGAAATGGATATTCAACCGTTCCTGGCCGATATTCATATGAATCGAGGGAACGCACTCCAGCGTCTGGACAAGAATGAAGCGGCCATTGATGATTTCGATCAGGGCATCAGGATTCTCGAATCTGAAGTGTTTGGTAAAGACAAACAGGCACATACGCAATTTCTGGTGAAATGTTATACCAACAAAGCACGGGCGATATGGGAGATACATCATGACGACCAGGTTTTGGATTGGTTCAAGCGCGGGAAAGAACTTCTGGAGCAAAAAGTGTATCTCGAAGGCAGAACCGAGATGTCCGGTGATCTGGCGCTGAACATCATGAATATCGGAAAAGCGTACCTCTATATGGAAAAATTCCCGGAAGCGATCCTTTACTTTGAGGAAGCCATTGTTGTCTATCAGCATGTTATTGACCGGACGGAAACAAAAGAACATATCGCCTATATTGCCGACTGCAGGATCCATAAATCCATTGCACATGAAGCAATGGGAGACTCTGAAAAAGCAAAATCCGACGTTGAAAATTCACTAAAGGTGCTCCAGAAGGAACTTGAACGGACCGGCCGGGAAGAACTTCGGGATATTCTGGATCTTGCCCGGGAAAAACTGGCCCGGTACTGCCAATAATCAATTAAACTTTACAAACTTAGTCTGGATTAATATAATTCATACAGGCTGTCTATTTGACAGCATTATGTGGCCTGCGGGTCTGTATATTCAAAGGAGAAAACAATGAGACTGCAAATATCGAAGCTGAGTCCCGGCATACTGGGATTGTTAATAGGTTTTATTCTCACCGGTGGAGTTGCCGCGCATGTGGATCTGGATTATCCCGTTGGTGGCGAGGTGTTCACTGTTGGCGAGGAAGTCATGATATCCTGGACGGAGATCGTAAATCATGGTCCCAGTAACTGGGATCTTTATTTTTCAAGTGATGCGGGTGCGAGTTGGACACCACTGGTGGAAAACCTGGCGATGACGGAACTGAGCTGGGTGTGGACCATTTCAGAGGCAGTTACTGTGGAGGGTCGGATCCGGGTAGTTCAGGACAATTCCGAGTTCATCACTTACGAATCGGACAGCGGTAATTTTACGATAGAGGAAATCGATGTGCCGGCACTTTCCGCAGGAGCGATCGCATTATTGTTGATTTTACCGCTGGCTGCCGTGGTGATTCGGCGGATCAGGCAGCCGTTCATGATCAAATCACCTTGAAAATGTACATCAGACAAAAATAGATCCCGACACCGATGAAAAGAACACCGGTGATCCGCCTTGCCCATTTTTCAATGGATGTGATTTTATTGAACACATTCCCCAGGGTGCGGGCGCCCAGGGCAATGAGCACGGCAAAGATAAACACCGGGAGCGCTGTGCCGATGCCGTACACCGTGGGGATCAACACGCCGGAATTATTGGCCAGAGCGATGGGAATGAGGCTTCCGAAGAAGAGTGCGGCGGATACGGGACAGAAGGAGAGGGCGAAGATGATGCCCAGGGGGAAGGCGCCCCATATCCCCCATCGGTCCGCGTGTTTCTGAAGGGTTTCGCCCAAGCCTGATCCCGGAAAACTGAACCGGAAGATGTCCAGAAGAAACAGGCCGGCGATGATCAGAATCGGACCCAGAAGTTTATTCATGTACTGTTGAAGAAACCGGGCCAGTACAGGAGTGCTCAGCACGCTGGAAACAATCATGATGCCCAGACCCAGGTAGGCGGCGGACCGTCCCAGGGTGTATAATATCCCCGTAATGAGCGTGGTAAACGGTTTTTCAATCCGTTTGCTGATAAATGAAATTGCCGCGATATTCGTAGCCAGGGGACACGGGCTGATGGATGTTAAAATACCCAGCCACGCCGCGGATGTGATGCCCAGAAAAAGGTCTGACATCAGAGTGCCTGATACAGACGGACTTCGTTCTGAATATACTCTGTAAACGCCTTCTTGTCCCGGATGAGTTCCCAGACTTTTTGCAGATTTTTCCATTCCACCCGTTTGCCGTCTGTGTATTTTGCCAGAATAACGGAACTGAAGATCAGCTCGTAATCTTTCTCAAAATGTGTGTTCTCATCCAACTCGTAATTGGCGGTTTCCCAGGTGATTTCCCCCTTTTTCATCATCTCGCCGAATCCGGTTTCAAGGGCCTCCAGGGTCGTGCTTTCTATGGCGTTGCAGGTTTTGCAGCGCCGGGTGCCATGGAAATAATAGGCTTTTATCACCGTGTTGCTGTCCGTTGACGCCGCAGGGGAAATCGAAGGATCCGCCGGTGCCGCACTGTCCTCTGCCGGGCAGGGGAGTGCACAACACAGAATGACCAATACCAGTAATGATGCTCTAAATATTTTCATGATAAATCTCCCATAACCGGATTTTCCCGGATGATATGTTCATTGAAAATTTTCAATTGAGGAATTTCTTAATATCTTCAGTCGATGGTACCCGGCCGGTGACCCGGACTTCACCGTTCACCACCAGTGCCGGTGTCATCATGACCCCGAATGCCAGGATTTCATTGATATCCGTTACTTTTTCAACGGAATGTTCGATACCGAGTTCTTCGGCGGCGGCACCGGCCAATTCCGCCAGTTTTTTGCATTTGGGACATCCCGTGCCCAGAATCTGAATTTTTGTCATCTTGAAAATCTCCTTCTAATGGACAAATGCTCCAAAGAGCAGCCCGCTGATGGTGGCCATGATAACCACCAGTATTACGAAAACCACGGTTATTTTCGTTCCCATGACGCTGCGGATCACCAGCATGTTCGGTAAAGACAGGGCGGGACCCGCCAGAAGCAGGGCCAGAGCCGGACCGTTACCCATGCCGTTGGCCATGAGACCCTCCAGGATGGGTACTTCCGTGAGAGTGGCGAAATACATGAATGCGCCCGCAACAGATGCAAACAGGTTGGCGGATAATGAATTACCGCCCACGGCCCGGCTGACCCATTCCGAAGGAATCATACCCTCGGTGCCGGGCCGGCCCAGCAGCGCGCCGGCAATGAGAACACCCCAGAAAAGCAGGGGCAGGATCTGTTTGGCGAAACCCCAGGACGAGGAAAACCACTCGTTGGTTTCACCTTTATCAATATTGGTGATCACCGACAGGCTGATGATGCCGGCGATAAACGGGATGATGGGACGGTCCGGGACGATAAGCGCCAGGGCCAGGGGCGGCAGCGCCGCCAGAGTGATCAGCCACCATTTCATTTTGAACCAGAGGGATAAAATCACACCCAGGGCAATACTGAATCCGGCCGTGACAATCCATTTGGTCTCATATATGGCCGCCCACAACCCGGTATCAACCTGTGGTTTCCCCCAGTTTGCAAACACCAGAATACCGATCATGGCCGCGAAATAAACCCCGTTCTGCCAGAGTGGCCGGGTGAGTTCCTCTGAAGGCAGGGTAACCTGATTATTGGACTTTTCCATCTCCTCACGGCGGAATATCAGGTGCATCAGCAGCCCGATAACCACACTGAAAACAATAGCGCCCACGGCTCGGCCGATTCCCAGGGCCGGTCCCAGCACCCGGGCCGTGAGAACAATGGCCAGCACATTGATGGCGGGTCCGGAATACAAAAATGCCGTGGCCGGTCCCAGCCCTGCACCCATCCGGTATATTCCGGCAAACAATGGCAGCACCGTGCAGGAACACACCGCCAGAATGGAGCCGGACACCGATGCCACGCCGTAAGCCAGAACCTTATTGGCCCGAGCGCCCAAATACTTCATTACCGATGCCTGGCTGATGAATACCGCAATGGCCCCGGCGATGAAAAATGCCGGAATCAGGCAGAGAACAACATGCTCCCGGGCATACCAGCGCACCAGATGCAGGGATTCCAGAATGGCGCGATCAAACCGAAGGTTTCCCACGGGCAGGTAGAAGCAAAATAGAAAAACAGCGATGATCACTCCCAGGATTTTACCTTCTTTTTTCCAGTTCATTTCACTAAAATCCTCATTCGATACCCGTCATCTGACGTTCAATGCGTGCCCGAAGCACCGATTCGACACAATCAAAGAATTTCAGAACACAGGGGACTGTCAACCGGTAAAAAACCTGGGATCCCCGTTTATCATCCCGGACGATCCCCGCTTCTTTCAACAGGGACAGATGCTTTGACACGGTGGAGATGTCAGCATCGATCATCTCGGTCAACTCACAGACACACCGTTCCCCCCGGGAGAGTTCATCCACGATAAACAACCGGCTGGGATGAGCCATGGATTTAATGATTTTTGCTCGAACTTCAAATTTGTTTTTTATCTGTGCATTCATTGTCATCCTCCTGAGACATTTGGCAAAATAGCCAAATAGGCAAACGATGTCAATACTAAATTTTTTCTTGAGTTAAAATGGTGAGATTTATGTGGAGGGAATCCGAAAAGGCACTTCTTGGGATTTTCCTCTGGCCAAATCACCGGTGGGGAGATGTGCCGCAAGCGACACATGTACCGGCGCCACCCCCTTTCCCGTTTTTTTTATCTAGGAAGGGTGGCGCCTGCCTCCGTGCAGGCGGAAAAAGACAGTTATGGTTATGTAATCAGAACAGGAGGAGGGCGATTAATCGTCCGCCATATCGGTTTTCCAGACTTTCCAGACATTTCCAACCAGGTCCGGTCCGGGATTCAGTGTTACCTTGCCCGGTCTCCATCCCGAGGGGGTGGCTTCCGCACCTTTGGATTCCCTGACAAGTTGGAAGGCTTTGACCTGGCGGAAGGTTTCCTGAACGTTCCGGCCAACCGGTGGTGTGAGGACTTCGTAGCCCTGAACAACCCCGTCGGGATCAATGATAAACCGGCCGCGGTTTTCGACGCCGGCATCACTGGCGTATACGCCGTAAACGGTGCCCACTTTGCCGCCACCATCGGAAAGCATGGGGAAGGGCACGCCGCCATTCACCATTTTTTTCAGTTCATGATCATCCCACATTTTGTGAACGAACATACTGTCAACACTCACGGAAAGGACATCCACACCCAGTTCTTGAAACTCGGAATATTTTTCAGCGACCGCTGAAATTTCAGTCGCTCAGACAAAAGTGAAATCTCCGGGATAAAAGCAGAGCAGTACCCATCGTCCCAGGTAATCCGAGAGTTTAACTTCTGTAAATTCACCTTTCAGATATGCCGGTGCGACAAAATCCGGTGCTTTTTTTCCGACTTCAATCATGGGTTTTACCTCCTTTTTTACCAAAATTCCTTCCGTTACTTTTTCGTTCGGTGTCTCGCCCACAGGCCCTCCGGTGGGCCGGGCGCATCCCCCCGTTTTCTTTTCCGCCATGGTCACTCTCCTTCCTGATGTACAGACAACATATCCTTGACGTTTGATATGCATTGATTAAGAGATATTGTAACAATTTTTCGAATTTGTATCAAATGGATCCCTCCGTGATGATTTGACATCAATGGGTGTGAGGGATTACTATTTCAGCTAAATAAAACTCTGAATTAACTCAGTCATTAATCAGGAGGAAGCGAAGATGTTTAAGAAAAGTATTTTGAGTTTAGTCGTGTTTATGTTCGTGTTTACAGCGCCGTTTGTCAGTGCGCAGGACGACGTGGTTTATATTGGTTCCACTGTCCCGTATGAGGATCCTACCGATATTGCCAAGAAGATTCTGGACGGGTGTGATCTGCCTGCTGAACAGGCGAAGTTCATTGTGCTGGCGGCAAAAGATAAAGGCATGGTGGTGAAGCAGGACGATGCGGCGGTCAAAGCGGGAAAAGGCCGGATTCTGATCGTTCAGATCACTCAGGCCCGTTCATCGGGAAACGCCTGGACGGGGCACAACAAAAGTGTCACGGTTGAGGGCAAACTCATGGAAAATGGGAAAGAAATCGCGCATTTCACTGGTCGCCGTTCATCCGGCGGCGGATTTGCCGGCGGTTACAAAGGTTCATGTTCGGTATTGAACCGATGCGTAAAGTCATTGGGCAAGGATATTGCCGCGTGGCTGGTCAATCCCGAGACCAATAACCGGATTGGCGAATAACACGGTTTTTACGTCGCATCAACACATGAATTGAATTTTTAAGGCGGTTTCGAAAATCTGCTGGGCATCGCCTGCGGTGATGGTGTCGCCGTTACAGTCAGCAGCACACAATTCGGTTTCATCGGGGATATATGATCCCAGAGCAATCAGAAAACAGCGTTGCGCGTCCCCGGCGGTAATCGTACCGTCACTATTGACGTCACCGTGATTCAGGCAGACCGGCGTGGGTGTGGGATCATTATCCAGCGTCCGGACGGCTCTGACAAAATTATCGATACGGATGAAATCACCCTGGGGACCAAACCCGTATGCTGATCCGCCGCTGCAGGCTTCCCCCATATAGTATGTTGTGAGAGTACCGGTTTTGGGATCGCTTCTTTGAGCTCCCGCACCATGGACATCGATGCCGGTAAAACAGGTATCACCCATCAGTTCCATCCACCCCAGGCCTCTGCCGAAACAAAGATAAGCGCCTGAATCACCATATCCCATCCAGTTGGCATGGGTGGTGCCGGTCCAGTACCAGGGGTAGTCGGCAACACCATCCTCATTGGTAATTACGGTGGCATTAAAGACCGGATCAATGGCCGCTGATCCTGTCGTATAGGGCGACCGGGAATAATCCAGGAGACTCTGCAATTCTTTCGCATTGGGAAGTCGCCAGTCAGTGTATCCCAGGTACGATTCAGCGTTTCTGGCTTCAATCCATGTCAGAGATTCCTCCCAGTTCATCGGCGTCCCGCTGTCATTTTGGTCCCACACCAGTCCAGTGGCGAGATCTGTGACTGTTCCGTTGCCATTGTTCAGAAAATTATTGAGGCCGTAATCCGGATTTCCCCGGACACATTGAACAAAAAATATCTTGTCAATCCCGAACAGGGTGAGTCCATATCCCTTGATTCTGCCGTCTGCGAAATTCACTCCAAACAGAGAGTCTTCGTGTTCCGTACTCACGTAAACGTTGCTTGAAGCGTACTGCGAATCAATGATTCGCTCATCTGCCGATTCATCACCATACTCGAATTCGAAGTAACCGGTATCAATGAACGGCACCAGACTCTCTGTGCTGCCCTCATACCCGCTGGGATCCATCCCGGTGAAATCAATTAAAGAATACAGTTCTTTGATTGATGGCAGCCGCCAGTCGTCATACCCGCCATAGAGTTCAGCGTTGAGTGTGTCGGGATAGGACTGTGCCTCCGTCCAGGTCATTTTATCGTTAACATCAATGATCCCGTCGTCATTGGAATCAATGGTATGCTGCCAGATCAGTCCGGTCACGTTATCCTGAACGGTCAATTCATCGGGGCTGCTAGTATAACTTGGTTGATAGCCATCGAACTGGGCATCCTGACCGTAAAAGGCGTCTCCGGGATCCGGAAAAGTGATGCTGCTGGAATTGTTGTAACACACTGTTTGTCCTGTATCTACAATGGGATAGGAATTTTCCGGCGGGGTAGATGGCGTTGCGGTAGGTCCGGTGGGTGTGGCAGTGGGGAGTTGCCCGCCGGTGACGGTGAAACCGCTGTTTTGATAAAATATCAATGTTCCCTCCGGTACTGTAAACGTAATTTCAACATTCTTGTCGCCTGTTGGTTCAGAGACTGGAATATCGAACAGGGCGGTGATGGTGTATTGCATGGTATGTGTCACAGATGTGCCTGTCAGACTGCCGATGGTGACACTATCCGGCATAACCCCAGCCGGGGGCGCAGGCGGAGTGTCGGTGTCCAGCGTGAATGTCACCAGGAATCCGGTTGTCCCCGAATCGGCGGAAACGGGAACAATCTCGATGATTTCATTCGTTGATTGTGCCTGGATCGGGACAGATATCAAGAGAAGGGTAAGTGCCAATATGTATCGCGATTTTATTAAAATAGTTATTAACTGTTTCATGATTGTATGTTCCTTAACTTTCCTGCAAACGGAAATCACAGCCCGAAACCAAACTCAAAGTGATCGATTCCGGAGATACCGCCCAGGATTTCCGTCATATCCGGTGTCAGAATGGCTGCCCAGAAAATGAGACCGTTCATGGTGCTGTTTCCGGTATCCGGCCATGTGAAGTCAGGGATGATCTGCACGGTTTTGCTGCCGGCGGGTACATCCAGCATCTCAAAGTCAAACTCCCGGGTCCATGATGACCAGAACCAGTAAACACCGTCTATGTCGAGAATTACCACCAGGGGAACATCATTGAGCGGATCAGATGGATTTCTTAGAATCGCATCCAGATAGCAATCATCACCGGGCTGGAAATAGGTGGCAGGCATTTCCAGTTCGATACCCGGGGTTTCGGGAGTAGCTGTGGGTGTCGGTCCCGGTTGAGATCCGGTATCCCGCACGCATCTGACAAAATTATAGATACGGATGACATCTCCCTGCGGTCCATGACCATAAGGATAATCGCCGGGATCACCGGTTTTGGGGTCACTCCGCTGAGCGCCTGCGCCGTGGACATCCTGGAGTTCATAGTTGCCCGATCCCGGTGGTGATTCCATCCATCCCAGAGCTTCTCCAAAACATACATATGCGCCGTATTGACCGGCGACGGCATTGGCATGCGTTGTTCCGGACCAGTAGAACGGATAATTTGTACCGCCGCCTTCATCGACAATGGCCGTAACATCGAATATCGGATCGATGGCAGCCGTACCGGTTACCGACGGTGCCCGGGTGTAATCAACAATACTCTGAAGTTCTTTCGCATTGGGCAGTCGCCAGTCATCATTTCCATCCAGGACCAGGTCTTCCGCATAGGCCAGAGCGTCTTCCCAGATCATCCCGGCGCCACTGTCGGATTTCTGCCACATGAGACCGGTAGCTGTATCCGTAACGGTATCTCCGGTATCAGTAAAAAGATTGATACCATAATTGGAATTTCCCCGGACGAACCGGACAAATTGAGCCATCGGTTCACCACCGGGACCGGAATCTCTGGGGTATCCCTTGATTCGGCCGTCAGCGAAGTTTACGCCGAATGCAGTGGCATCTCCACCCATTGTTGTACCCACATATTCTGTTGATGATCTGTACTGGGCGTCAATGATCCGTTCACCGGCATTTTCATCCCCATACACAAAATCAAAGTAAGCGGTATCGATGAATGGGACCAGATCTCCCGGAGTGGCCGGACCGCTGGGATCCAGTCCGCGGAAATCCATCAGCGAATATAACGCCTTGATGGACGGAACCCGCCAGTCATTGTAACCGCCGAAATTTTGTGCGTTAAGTGTTGCCGGATAGGCAATCATATCGGTCCATGACAATTTATCATCGCTGTCGAGATCTCCATCACCATCCGTATCAGGGAATTTTACCCATGTCAGACCGGTGGCAGCATCATAAACCGTCAATCCATCACCACTGATGGTGTACACCGGCGGGTTCCCATCATACTGAGCATCCTGACCGTGGAAAGCGTTTCCGGGATCCGGGCAGGGGATTTCACCCGCTTCGTCGTAACACATTAACTGCAGGGTATCCACAACGGTGAAATCAACGGCACTGACACCCACAGTTGTGATTACCATTAATATGAGAGATATAAGAACCTTGCTCATTGTGTCCTCCTTCATTTTTTAACCCTGTTCCGGGTGGGGTGGTTCAATTTATCATGGATACCGGGATCTTTCATTCGTTCCATCACGTTGTCACCCAGGATCTGCTTCACCTGGATACGCGTGGTAATTTCCAGTTTAAACCGTTCACCGCGCACACGGTTGAGTTCATCAATGACAGCGGTCAATGCTTTATCATGAGTATCGGTGGATTTCATTTGTTTCTCCAGGTTGAGTTCAGCCAGTTCAAGGGTATGCCTGATGTCGATCATCTGTTTCCGGAATTGAAATTCAAGCGTCTCAAGTGTCTGGACTTTTTCATTATCCACATTCAGCTTTTCGAGAACATGTTTTGGTGGAAAAACCGGTGGATGGTGCCGGGGTCCGGGATGTTGCGGTCCATTTCCCGGGCCGGGATGATGATGGGGACTCATGCCGGATCCGGATATTTCTGAGGGAGCCTGCTGCCTGGCAGGCATATTCCCTGAAAAAGCCGGTACTGTCGTTAAGATTAACGCAGAACCCAGTAAGATGAGTAATGTGAGTGAACAACGTTTCATGAGTTTACCTCCGTCAGAAAAAGTGACTGCGACGTCACTGGTTTCAACCATTCTCAAAACCGAATATAATCTTCAAACATGGCAATACAGCGATCAAAAAGATGACAAAATTGTAATGGTCTCAGGCTTTATTCCCGGGGGAGTTGTGTGTATGCTGATGGAATGAAGATCCTGGTTGTGGAAGATGAGCGTAAAATCGCTGAATTTGTTCGAAAAGGGCTTGAAGAACAGGGATTCACCGTGGTGCTGTGCGAAGACGGTGATATTGCCATGGGACTGCTGACCAGTGAGATTTACGATGCCGTCGTTCTGGATATTATGCTTCCGGGCAGGGATGGCCTGAGTATATTGCGTAATCTCCGCCATCAGAAAAATACCGTCCCGGTCATTCTGCTCACGGCCCGGTCAGAACCATATGAACGTGTTGAGGGATTAAACCTGGGTGCGGATGATTATCTGACGAAACCGTTTTATGTGGATGAACTGATCGCCCGGATTCATGCAGTGGTGCGCCGGGTGTCCGGTGAGACGCTCAGTGTATTCCGCGTGGATGATCTCACCATGAATCTCATCACCCGGGAGATTCATCGCGGGGAGAGTGTCATTGAACTGACAGCGCGTGAATTCAACTTGCTGGAAATTTTAATCCGGTCACCGGATCGGGTGTTCACGCGGACGCAACTCCTGGATCGTGTCTGGGGGTATGATTTCGATCCCCGGACAAACCTGGTGGATGTCAACATTCGTCGTCTTCGGAAAAAAATCAATGATTCTGCTGAAACACCCCTCATCGAAACCGTCCGGGGTGTGGGCTACCGGTTGAAAGGACGATAGAAGGCGTGACGGTTCCGGGATTACGATCATTTAAACTCCGGATCATGCTGCTCACTGTTGTAATATCCGGGACGGTCCTGGTCCTGGCCGGTATTGCCGGAAATATTATTTTATATCGGACCGGACTCCGGGCGATAGATCGCCAGATTCGTGAAATGGGTCATCGTGAATTGATGCGGACACACCCGGATTTTCAGTGGGCCAACCTGGAACATGCTCTGGAATTTGTCTATGGGCGACAGCCCGGTTCCGTGGTGATACTGGTCCGGCACCGGAATGGTGACGTTCAGTACGAATCTCCAGGCTGGCCTGCCGGTCTTGATCCGGACCTCTTCCCTGAACCCGATACCGTCGATCATGACGTGCCGCGGGCTGTCCGTGATGGCGGACCGCCCCGTCATCCGCGTCCGCTGCCACGGGATGATCCTTCGGGAATGCGGCGCCGGCCTCCGGAATGGGATCGTCCCGGAGATCCGGACCGGCACCGGGAATTCGACGGGATGGATGATCACAACCCACCCCCGCCGGCATTGCCACTCATGACCACCCGGTTCCCGGTGATGAAATCGGACACGGATCAATGGCGGGTCGGTACTGTGGGGACAGATGCCGTTACCATGCTGGTTGCCGTCAACCTCAGAGAACTGGATGCGGAAGTCAAACGCATTTCCCAGGTTTTCTTCTCAATTCTTCCCATGGCACTTCTTCTGATTGCCGCCGGTGGCTGGGTGATTGCAAAACGAGCCCTGAAACCGGTCCGGCTCCTCACCGCAACGGCGGAAAAAATCACTGCTGAAGATCTGGATCAACGGGTTTCCCCGGAGCAGACGGATGCAGAATTCATGCGTCTGATTGATGTTTTCAACGGGATGCTGGATCGGCTCCAACGCAGTTTCCACCAGGCCATACGGTTCAGTGAAAATGCCGCTCATGAACTCAAAACCCCGCTGGCCATTCTTCAGGGTGAACTCGAGCAGGCTATTCAAACTGTTCCGGATGGTTCAAAGATTCAGCGAACGCTGGGTACGCTCCTGGAAGAGACTTCCCGGCTGACATCCATTACCCGGAAACTCCTCTTCCTGGCCCGGACGGATGCGGGACATTTAACCCTCAATCGGGAACGGTTCGATCTGACTGAAATCGTTGCACTGGCAAGCGAAGATCTCACCGACCTGGCACACGATATTTCAGTGACGTCGGAGATAAACCCTGATCTGTGGATATCCGGTGATGCCCAGTTGATTCAACAAGTGCTTATGAATCTGACATCAAATGCACTCAAATACAATCAACCCGGTGGATTCATTCAAATCAAGGCAGCTCAGGAAGCAAATAAAATTCACGTGACCATCTCCAATTCCGGTCATGGGATCCCGGCTGAAGAACACGAGAAAATTTTCCAGAGATTTTACCGGGGAGAGCAATCCCGTAACCGGGACACCGATGGATTCGGTCTGGGGCTGGCCATCTCCCGGGAAATCGTCCGGGCGCATGGCGGTGAACTGAAATTGGTATCCAGCCGGGAAGGCGCCACATGTTTCGTGATGTTGCTGCCGGAGGAACCTTCATCTGAGACATAATATACCGAAAAGTTGACAGAAAATGTCAAATTAATTGATTTGGGACCGGGATTTCAGATGACTTGTCATTCCCAGTCAAAATCTTTACAATGCCTCCAAACGAGATTGGTTTTTTCCTTTTTTTGTATTAGTGGAGGCAAATTTATGAAACGTGCATGTTTGGGTACATATGTGCCGGTATTGATTTCTATGGTCATGATAATCTGTTGTTCAATGGTTCATGGAACCGCAGTGAATCCGGAGACAGGATATCAGTATCCCTGTGAAAAAAATCTGTTGGAAATTTCATTTGTGTATGATTCCCATGTTCGTCTTCGGGGCGGTGAGCTTCAGGAATTCACTAATGTGGATTTATCGGAGATGCAGGGTATCCTGCAGGAGTTATCTCATTCTCAGTGGGAACGGATTTGCGATCTTCCCGAGGAGGATCTGGATTTTCTGCAGGCCAACGGTGAAGCCGACTCAGGCAGGAAAATAAATAATCTCAATAATGTATACCGGTTACGGTTCACCAGCGAAGCGGATATCTGGGTGCTGGCCGGCCGGTTGGAAAAGCTGCCCTATATTCAGCGTGCCATGCCGGTACCGAAACCCATGGCACTGCCCACGCCCAGTTACCAGACCAACCAGGGTTATCTGTATTCAGCGGCGTCCACTCCCACCGGGATTGATGCCAATTATGCCTGGACACAGACCGGCGGCACCGGATCCGGCGTGACGGTATGTGATCTGGAATACAGTTGGAACTATTCCCATCTGGATGTCACCCCGTTGGCGGGCTCACAGATTAACACCAACTGTGCGGTTCCCGTCACGGTGCCACCCACAACCAATGATCATGGCACCGCAGTGGCCGGTGAACTCGTTGGGCTTAACAACGGCTGGGGAGTTACAGGAATCTGCTATGGTGCAAGTTTGAGTACCTGCTGCACCTACTATGGCAGTTCACCATCCTGGAATGTTGCCGGGGCCATTACTGTGGCCACCGCAGCCCTGTCCGCCGGTGACGTCATTCTTCTGGAGCAGCAGTGGGATTACAACGGCAGTGCCGGTTATGTCCCTATTGAGTTCTGGGGCGGGTCACAGCCCAATGCGGTTTACACCGCTATTGCCACGGCGGTGAGTAATGGTATCCATGTCGTGGAAGCCGCCGGAAACGGGTATTACAATCTGGATAATTTAACATGGTCAGCGGATTCCGGTGCTATTATCGTGGGTGCCGGCGGCGCGTATACCGGTGGGACCTGGACCAATGGTGATCTTCAGAAACTGGCTTTTTCATCGTACGGCACCCGGGTCAATCTGCAGGGCTGGGGTGAAAATGTGTATACCACGGGATATGGTGATCTGTACAGCATCGGCGGTAGCAATTACTACTTCACCAACACGTTTTCAGGCACATCCAGTGCATCGCCCATCGTGGCGGGCGCCGTTGCCTGTAGTGTCGGGTACTGGACAAATGGATTGGGGCAATCAGCCGCATCACTGACTCCCGGTACGCTCCGATCTGTTTTGATCAGCACGGGTACGGCACAGATTACGCCGCCCGCCGGTAATATCGGTCCCCGTCCCAATCTTCAGGCTGCGTTCGCTCAACTGGCGATACTGGCAACATCCACGCCGACCCCGACACCGATTTCAACTAACACTCCGGTGCCCGTTATTCCCAACGCGGAATTCGGGGATGCACCGGATGAAAGCTATACCGGCGCGGGCACCTGGGACGCGTATCCCGGAATCGGCGGGTTCCAGGGGGCGCGGTTTCCCACCTGTTACAACACGGTGGGCGCTATGATGCCGTATGGTGCGCACCACACAAACCCGATGCAGGGATATCTTTCCTTTGCCGGGATGGTGCCGACCACGGAACTGGATATCAACGATCCCGGCGATCCGGATACAGTACCGAACCTCGACCTGTTTACATTCACACCGGACCAGGATGACAACGGTATGCCCGGACCACCTGACGACGGCACCCAGTTTACATACGGTGCCGCAGCTTCCATCACTGTCTTTCCAATGGATATTTCAGGAGGGCCCGTATACATCAATTACCTGGTGGATCTGAACCAGGACGGAGACTGGAATGATCCCACTGAACATGTCATCCAGGATTTTCCGGCAGCAGCCAATGTGCCGGTGAATATCCCTCTGCTGCCACCGGGGTATGGGATGATCACAGGTGAGTGCTGGGTCCGTGTGACCGCCACGCTGAATCCCATCACTTCTTACGGGATTCTGTATCCCTGGGACGGTTCAGTATTGACCGCTTTCAGTTATGGTGAGACCGAGGATTATATTCTGGAAATTCCGCCGGAAGCGGAATACGGGGATGCACCGGACGAAAGTTATTCCGGACTAAATGTCTGGGATGCGTACCCGGCTGTTTCCGGGATGCAGGCCGCGCATTTCCCGTCCTGCTACAACACCCTCTATGGCATGTCCCCCAACGGGGTCAACCATATCGATACATCCATGGCATACCTCTCATTTGCGGGGAGCATTCCCACCTGGGAACTGGATGTCAACGATCCTGCGGATCCCGACACGGTGCCCAACCTTGATATTATGGCGTTTATTGCGGATCAGGATGATAACGGGTTGCCGGGACCACCTGACGACGGTGTTCAATTCACCATGGGCGGCAATGCGTCCATTACCGTGCTGGCCAATGAACCCGGTGGTAATCCGTGTTTCATAAACTACCTGGTGGATCTCAACCAGGACGGCGACTGGAACGATCCCGGTGAACACATCATCCAGGATTTTCCGGCCATGCCCAATGCGCCCATGGTCATCCCGATACCGGCGCCGGGTTATTCGCCTGCGGTGGGCGACGTCTGGGTCCGGGTGACATCGACACTGGCGCCTCTTGGTGGCATGGTACCGTTCCCCTGGGACGGATCCATTACGGGTTCGCTCACCGAGGGTGAAACCGAAGATTATCTGATAATCGTGCCGGAGCCCGCCGAGTTCGGGGATGCACCGGATGAAAGTTATATTGGAATATCTGTATGGGATGCCTACACCACTATCGGCGGCATGCAGGCGGCACATTTCCCTGTCAGCTACACAACCCTGTTTGGTGCAAACACATACGGCGCCCATCATCTGGATGTCACGGTCGCCTATCTCTCTTTTGGCGGATTGATGCCATCAGTGGAGCAGGACATCAATGACGTGATGGACCCGGACGGTATCCCAAATCTGGATCTGGTCGGCATGGTCCCGGATCAGGACGGCAGTAACATGCCCGGTCCTCCGGATGATGGCGTGATATTCAATTACGGAGCAGCGCCATCCATTGATGTATTCGTGATTGAACCCGGCGGAAACCCCTGTTACATCAACTATCTGGTGGATCTGAACCAGGATGGTGACTGGAGTGACAGTGGTGAACATATCCTGCAGGACGTTGTGGTTATGTCAAACGCTCCATTCAACATCCCGCTGCCGCCTGCGGGCTACGGCAGTACGGCAGGGGAATGCTGGGTGCGTGTCACGGCAACTCTCAATGCACTGGCTACGTACGTTACGCTGCCCTGGGACGGTTCGGTTATTGCGCCGTTTATCACCGGTGAAACCGAAGATTATATCCTGGATATCATACCGCCGCCCACGGAAACCCCGACACCAACACTCACACCCACCATTACACCGACGTTAACACCCACGTCCACTCCAACGGATACACCAGTGCCGCCGACGGATACACCGATCCCCCCGACCGATACGCCTGTACCGCCCACCGATACACCAGTGCCCCCAACCGACACGCCTGTGCCGCCAACAGATACACCGATACCCCCGACCGATACACCTGTACCGCCCACAGATACGCCTGTTCCCCCCACAAACACACCCACGTCCACTCCGACGTCTACACCGGTCTGCCTGAATCACGGTGATTGCACGCTGAATGGCGCGATTACTGCCGGAGATGCTCAGATGGCGTTCCAGATCGCCCTGGAAATCATCACACCGACCTTTGAAGAGGCGTGTGCAGCGGATTGCAACGCCAGTGGCGGCGTCACTGCCGGGGATGCTCAGGCCATTTTCAATGCCGCCCTGGAACTCGGTACCTGTGCTGATCCCATACCGGATAAAGCATCAGGCGGAGAAAACCCCGGCTTAATATCACGGGCAGACACCCTCTGGGTTAGTGATGCATCGGGTTGCCTGACCGATACGGTGGTGGTGGAAATTTCCATGGCAAACGATGATACGGAAGTGGATGTGTTCCAGTTCGATCTGGCGTATGACACGTCCATGCTGGATTTCGTGGAGGCCAGTTGCTCGGAAGGTACCCTGGTGCCCGCCGGTGGATGGCTGATGTTCGACTGCTATGAGGAATTCGTCGGGAACGTCCGATTCGGTGCGTTTACTGTGGGATCGCCCATCCCCACCGGCAGCAGCGGCACCATTGCGTCGTTGTCGTTTGAAGTGGTCTGTACGACCTGCAGTGAGAATGATACCAGTGTTCTGGATCTCCACTATCTTCAGGATGATATTGTATTGTTTTCACCCTCTGATGGTACATTCACATACACGTGTTCAGGAGCGACACCGACACCGCCGCCCATCCCGGCGACGGGACCGGTGGGTCTGGGGATCCTGGCAGTTGTGTTGGGTATGCTTATGATGATACCGGTGCTCCGCTCCAGGTTTTGAGATTGTTTTCTTGATTTGGTATTCAAACGCTCTCGATTTTTAAAGGGTGTTCTGTTAAATTCCTACCCGTATCTTCCGGGGAGGAAATTCATGAGGAAATTTTTATTAGTAACTGTTGCCATTGCAGCGGTATTCATTCCTGTCACCATGGCCATTGATTTAATCAGTGAGACCCTGGATACGCGTTGGTCAACCAATGCTGATCCTGCCGCTGGTGCCGGTGGTTCGATTGGAAATGAAGACCACTCACGGGCGTTATGTTCGGCAGGTTCAAGCTGTAACACACTGGATACCGCTCCCTACACATTTATCTGGGATGGCTGTTACAATTCCATTTCCGGCACTTATGATTTCATCATCAATGATGGTGTTCCCAACCAAGTGATTCAAACCATTGATTTCGGTACATGCGGGATAACACCGGTGTGTGATTTCACGGCATTTGTCGGTTATACTTCGACGGGTGTTGAACGGGCCCTCGCATACGATATCCGTGATGGATCGTACTGGACCGGTAACTGGACAGACGGCAACATCGTCCATGTGGATTGCACCGGCGCCACGGTCACCACGTTTGATTACCAGTACGGTATTGCCGGGATGGCCATGGATCAGACCAATCATCATCTTTGGATCATGACCAATGATGTTCCGGATCAGTTGCTGGAATTCGATGTCACCAATGCCGGCAGTCCCGTGTTGATCCAGGGTCCCATGACCGTTCCGTGGCTCACATCAACCGCTGGGAACGCCGGGGCGGGACTGTCCTACAATGATACCACCGGATGTCTGGTGGCCGTCAATCAGGACAGTGGCAATCTCGAAACGTTTGTGGATCTGATACCGGCGGGAGCCGGCGGTATTGCCCCCTCGGATTTCTGCCAGGTAAGCGCCGGGTCCGTCCATCCCTGGGGTCTTGTGATTGATGAACTCACCAATACCAGTTGGACCGTTGATATTGAAGCCGGCGGTGCGCCATGGACAATGCCTCTGGCCGTGTACCAGGATTACAATCCCGGATGCAGTGCACTGCCCACCTGGACACCTACCGTACCACCGACACCGGCGCCCACCCAGACACCGCCTGTTGGCTGCCCGGTCTATGAAGATTTCGAAGGCGTTACGTTCCCGCCCTCAGGATGGACACAGACCATCGCCAATGCAGGCTTTTCATGGAACCGGATTGAACCGCTTATTTACTTCAGCGGCACATACGTCCTTGACTGTGTATACGACGATAATCCCACACCGCTTCCTCAGGATGAATGGATTATCACCCCTCCCATTGATCTGTCCGCTGTTGTTACCCCGTTTATCAAATTCGGGTGGATGATGAGTTATTACTGGGGTGTTGATCCGTTTGACAACTACGATCTGGTTCTGCAAATCAGCACGGATGGCGGTATGGGATGGATGCCCCTCTGGAGTGAGAGTGATGAAGGTGTTTTTGACGATTTCACATGGGTAGAAAAAGCCATCGACCTCGGGGTGTATGCCACGGAAACCAATGTTATGTTTGCATGGCAGTATGTTGGTTTTGACGGTGCTCAGGCGGAGATCGATTTCTTCCGAATCTGTGACGGGAGTTCATATACGCCGACTCCCGTGCCCACGGATACACCGATCCCCACCATGACCCCGACACCGGTTCCCACCTTATCACCCATCTGGGAAGAAACATTTGAAGGGTGCAGCGGTGCGGGACACTCCATGACCATCGTGGATTACTGGTATGATGACACCGTGGGGGACATTGTTTATACGTCCGACGGCAATACCTGGGAATGTACCGCGGCGGATGGCGGATGTACCGGTTATGGGCTTGCCATCGATGATATTGCCGATACGTTCTATGACTGGAACGTGGATCTGGCAATCTCACCGTGCCTGGCATATGATCCGAACCTCTCCAACCTGACCCTTGAGTTTGATCTGACCACTCATGCGGTGAGTTCATTCGATTCCTATTTAAATATCGCGGTCATGACGGATTGTGCTCTGGATGAGACTGATCTGGATAATTGGACAATCGTCACCAACACTATCTCAACGGTATACACCTGTGATCGGATCACTGTCGATCTCAGCGCCCTTTGTAATCCCGCATTTCCCACCGGTGACCTGAAAATTGCGTGGTGGGACGAGTCTGCTGATGCGGCGCCTGATATGATCGATAACATTGTTGTCTTTCAGTTTGACGTACCCGAACCGACCCCGACACCCCGTCCGATACCCGCTACCGGTCCCGTGGGTATCGGGTTCATGGTAGTAATTATAAGTGGTCTGCTGGGTATCACCGCTGTTTGTGGCCGTAAATAATCCTTTCTTGGCTACGGTTGTTGATTGATAATTTCTTCCATCAACCGTCGATTCATTTCCATCAGTGCGTCAATCGATTTCTGTTGCTGCAGAAGATAATCTTCCTGTGTTTTAACCTGATCATTGAGTTCCTTGACGGCTTCCACAAGAAGTGCTGAGAGTTTTCCGTAATCCACGGATTTGTACCCGTCTGAATCCGTACTGACGATTTCCGGGAAAACCGTTTCCACTTCCTGGGCGACAACGCCGGCCTGCCGGGATGTATCGGGTCTTTCAATCCAGCGATAGTAATAGCCTGAAATTTCCTGCAGTTTATCCAAAGCGCCGCTGATTTCTTCCAGATCGGTTTTCCAACGGGCATCACTGAAGGTGTTCCATGCGTTGGCCCGGGCTTCGGAACCGTCGCCGTTTTCGCCCACCTGGAGCAGATAATCCGGATTGAAAGTGCCGATACCGATGTTACCGGTGCTATCGATAAGAATGCTGTTGTCTACAATTCCGGTACCATCGGCAGTGGTGCCTATCCACAGGGATGTCGGTGATACAAATGCTTTGAATGCCAGATCATCCCCGGGTTGAGTTGACGCGCGTCCACCACTGTAGAGATCATCCCAGGTGGCGCCGGTCTTCCATACCTCGTGGTGATCAGTGATACGAAATGTGTATTGATTTCCCGCGATGACATTCACGCCTTCCGTCAGAGGATACTGTGCCCAGTTCTGACCACTGGAGATACTTTGTTCCAGAAGAAGATCACCATCCATTCCTTCCCCGGAATAAATCTGGAGAGTGCCGTCATCCATGGGATTCACACCGTGATAAAGATCGATCTGTTGGAGCAGTCCTGTGGATTCTACAGTGAAGGACTGCCAGATCCACACATCCGGCCCCGGATTCCAGAGTGCATTGTAATTCTCGAAAGCAGTATCCGGCTGGGCGGGACCGAACCCGCTGATTGAATCATTGACCATCACTTCACCGTTGACATGAAGTTTCTTTTCCGGATACATCGTTCCGATTCCCACATTACCGTCTTCATCAACAAAAATACTGCTGTCCAGAACAGAAAATCCGCCACCACTATTGGCTGCAAACCATTGTGATGGTGATGAAATATAGGTCTTAAATGTCATATCCTCGGTGGCCAGTCCGGATGCCCGTCCGCCGCTGTAAACATCCCCGGTGTTAGCGCCCCATCGCCAGTAATCCTGATGATTGGTTACCCGGATGGTGTACTGACTGCCGACTGTCACTGATACGGTTTCTTCAGGATAATAACTGTACCAGCTTTCACCACCTGTGATGCTCTGATCCAGAAGCAGTGTACCTCCGGTTCCTTCCCCGGAATAAATCTGGAGCGTACCGTTCTGAATAGGATAAGCGGACAGATGGAAAAGATCGATTTGAGTCAGAACGCCGGTGGATTCTGCAGTAAATGACTGCCAGATCCAATTGTTAGCGCCGGGTGTATAGACCAAATTATATGTGTCAACGGCTGCATCCATAAAATCTGCAGTCCAACCCAGGAGATTGCCGTTTACCATGATATTGCCGGCAACGTGTAACGTTTCATCGGGATTGATTGTTCCGATACCGACATTACCTGCCCCGGTGGGCGCATATAACCTGCCGTTATCTATGGAAATACTGTCGGAAACCTGGGCATCAACAGCCTCACCGCTCAGTTCTGAAAACTGAGATGTCTTGGTGTGATGCGCATTGGAAATTGCAGCATGGACCGCGATATCAGAATCAATTTCCGCTGATTCCTCCAGATCCCCGGCATGGGATCCATCCAGAGTGTCCGCATCCCCGGCTGTACCGGCATAATTGACGGTAATATCATTGGGAACCTGCCCGTCACTCGCCGTATCCGTCAGTTCAGTGAAACTGGTTGTTTTGGTGTGGTGAGCGTCTACGATACCTGTATGGACCGCAATATCTGAATCAATCTCAGCGGATTCCTCAAGATCCGCACCATCTAACCCGTCCACGGTTCCGGAATCCAAGGCACTCCCCGCTTTAATGGCATACGCTGCGCTGGTAATCCGTTTATCCGGTGCCAGAAGCTGGGGACCGATAACACCATCATTGAACCAAACCCTCAGAAACAGGTTTTCATTATCAAAAACAAAACTATCCAATGGATCCATATTGAAATATATGCCACCTAAAATCACGTTGAATACACCGTCTGTTACTGTGATATCCACGTCATTGGTGGGTGGTTCGTTGCCGTCGTTGGACCAGTACTGGACTCCGGCAGGGTAATCAATAATGGCAAACCTGAAACGACCCTCCCCGGTAAACGGGGTACCCGAAACATCCACTTTACCCTGATAATTGATCATTGTCGGAACCGCCATGGCACTCAGAGTAACGAAAACCAACAAAAATGCTGATATCAAAATAACTTTTTTCATGAACCCACCTCTTTCTAAATACTCAAATCAGTGATATTTATCCATTTTCCAAGCAGACATACCCATCATACATAACTAACGACCGAAATGTATATGAAATATTTGTTGGAGTTGATCCCATCGACACCATTCATTACCATGGCTCGGAAGATACGATTCCTTCAGTGGGATTGTGAGATACATACATATTTTCAGGGAGGAACATAATGTCATATCAAGCACTTGATTTTTATGGAATAGAGGATCTTTTCAGTGATGAGGAAATTTTGGTTGGGGATACCGCTCGGAAATTCGTCGATAAAGCGGTATTACCGGGGATTGCCGATCAGTGGGAACGGGGTGAGTTTGCAAGGGAACTGATCCCTGAAATGGCGGAACTGGGATTTTTCGGTCCCATGGTTCCTTTGGAATACGGCGGTGCCGGATCCACTTATACGGAATACGGTATCATCTGCCGGGAACTGGAACGGGGCGACTCCGGGATTCGAAGTTTCGCATCTGTTCAGGGCAGTCTGGTGATGTTTCCCATCTGGAAATTTGGATCGGAAGACCAGAAAAAACAGTATCTTCCGGAATTGGCTGCCGGTAATCTGATCGGCTGTTTCGGTCTGACGGAACCCGATGCCGGTTCTGATCCCGGGTCCATGCTCACCCGGGCGCGCCGGGACGGTGATGACTGGATTCTTAACGGCGCCAAAATGTGGATCACCAACGGATCCATTGCTGATATTGCCGTGGTCTGGGCCAAAGATGATACCGGCCGGGTCCGGGGGTTTATTGTTCATCGGGACGATCAGGGATTTTCCGCCCCGGATCAGAAACATAAAGTCTCTCTCCGGGCATCAATCACGTCTGAACTGGTCCTGGACAATGTGCGGATTCCCGCCGGTCGTGAACTTCCGGGAACCGAGGGTCTGAAAAGTCCACTCATGTGCCTGACATCAGCACGGTACGGGATTGCATGGGGTGGTGTGGGTGCGCTTCAGGCCGTGTTTGACGAAGCCCTGAATTACAGTAAAACACGGATTCAGTTCGGGAAACCCACGGCATCTTTCCAGATTACCCAGGCGAAACTGGCGGAAATGGCTACGGACCTGACCAACGCGCAGCTTATGGCATATCACCTGGGCCGGCTGGCCGACACCGGTAAAATGAAGCACTATCACGTCTCCATGGCCAAACGGCATAATGTGGACGCCGCACTCCGGAATGCCCGGAAAGCCCGGGGGATGCTGGGCGCTAACGGCATCACCCTGGAATATCAGTCAATCCGCCACATGTGTAACCTGGAATCGGTTCAGACATATGAGGGCACATTTGAGATTCACACCCTGATTCTCGGGCAGACTCTTACGGGGATACCGGCATTCGGTTAATCGAGGTTACTCAGTGTACCTGAAAGGTTTTACCCTCTTTAACTATTGAACAGGTATTTCCTGAATACGTTTGAACATTTGAGCCAGTGCAATGCGATGTTTGAGTGGCAGTGACCGCGTGGGATCTGCCAGAGAGTTATACAGTGAGAGTGCCTGTTTCCGTTCCCCGGTTTCGATATACAGATTCAGCAGTTCTGTTGCTACAGAATAATTTTCAGGCATATCGTTGAGAATTTCCATCAGCAATTTCTGAGCACGGGTTGTGTCGCCCCGATACCTTGCCATATCCGCCTGACCTTTCAGGACCGGTAGTCGCATCATTTTCCGTCCATTTTCAATGTCATGGGCAGCCATTGCCCGGTCCGGCAACAGGGCAGGGTCAGTATGGAGGCTGTTCAGGCAGGTATAACCGGTGAGAAGCAGCAACAGGGTTGTCAGGGTGACCGTTGTGATCCGGGTAATCCGCCCGTTCCTGCTATGGAAAAACCAAATAGTCAGGCAAAGTATGGTGAAGCATAACAACAGAAAGCTGAATTTTATTAGAAAGAAAGCTGTACCGCCGGTTGGATTCGTCAAGGAACGAAACAGTCTCTCTGTACCCTGAAATCCCAGGATACGCATGAGCAGATCATGATAGTTTTCAAAGGAAATCAATTGATCCACAGTGGAATGTGTAATGAAAAGGAGAATGGACCAGGTGGTGGCGAGGCAGGTGAGGACATACCCTGTCCGCCGGATTATGTGGTTTTTGTGAGCCAGCAGCCAGGCGATCCCCGGTGCGATGAGCACCAGGGTGCCTAGAAACCGTCGTCCACCGAATGATCCCGATCCCCACCAGGCCGGAAATGCGGCATTGAGATAGGTCTGAAAGGCGAAGATTACAAGGCAGATTCCTGCGAAAACCGGTTGTTGTCTGAATAGCCCGATCAATCCGATGATCCCCAAAAGGAGCACGGGCGACCAGATAAACAACCCATGAAAGGAGGAAAACAGAACACCGGTAATGGCCGGTTTGCTCCAGGCCATTTCAGTGATCTGCATGTTCCCATGGAATGATCCCATCAGCGCGCGGTTGACAAGCAATTGAGGAGCCACGCCTATAATCAGTCCTGTGAGAAACCAAATCGGATACATACCGGAAACAGGTTTCCGTCGTATCAACCGGGAGATCAGGTAAACCGTGGGAAAAACAAGCAGAAGTATTTCCTGGGATCTTACCAGAATCAGTAATCCCCCGGTGAGTCCGGCCAGCCAGGCGGTGTAAGGTGCGGGGCGATCCCGGTATTCCAACCAGATCCGGAGAAACAAGGTGTTTGTAAAAAACGAGATGGCGTGGGACATGCTGCCGGCCCGGATGCTGTAAAACAAAAGGGGAGTTCCCAGAAACAGTACAGGAAAAAGGATCTTCCGTGGTGTCAGATCGAGCTTTCTGAGGATTCCTGGAATCAGCGCCAGACCCATCACAGCACAGAAGAATGACGCGGTGTTAACTGCTGTCATGTGAAGCGGTGATAAACCGCCGGTTTGGATGCCCGGAATATTCAAAAACCCGGTACACCAGGCAAACAGTTCTGCCAGCAAAACAAATGGCAGCCAGAAAAATCCGGTACCCACAGCCCAGTGATTCCCGGCATGAAAGGTCGGAGTCCTATACAAAAATATCGGGAATATTTTCATCTCCTCGAACTCATTCCAATACAAAAAATCCCGGTCAAAGACCATGGAACGCACATGGCTGTAATAACCGATTCCATCCGGGTTTGTTATGGATGCCGGCATCAGAGCGGCAGCGAGGACCAGCGCCAGGATGGCTGACACCAATAGAACTGCAATACTGAATTTCCCGGATCGCAATGTGCTGTCCAACCCCATCCTCCTTGATGAAACAATTGAAGCACTGCAAACCATAATATCGGACCGGGAAACCTGAATTCAAGGAACCAGAACCGAAAATACAATGAATTTACTTTATTGACGTTTCGGAACGCCTTTTGCATTTCTCTTTTTCGATGATTGTTCTTTTTTAGTTTCGAAGGTTAACAGAATGAGATTACGAGGTCTGATATGAAACGTTTAATGGCATTTTCTTTAATTTTAACTCTGACAACTTTAATTCTTATACCTGTTCAGGCCAAGAATATCGGCCGGTACCAGATCCGGGTCCATCCCGACGATTTCAAAAGCACCCTGCATGAATTCGGCAGTACCCGGCAGTTGGACGTTGCGGGTATCAATATCGATAATGGCACCATTGATCTTATTGTGACGGAAGATCTGTACCGGTCCATCGCTGATGCGTATCGAACCGATGTGATTCTTACCCCGGAGCAGATGCAGGCGCTGCGTGTGGATCCGGAGTATAAGACTCCCGATGAAAACCGTGTTATTCTCCATCAGTTTGCTGCGGATTACCCGGATATCACAGATCTGATTTCCATTGGTCAGACCGATGAGGGCCGTGATATCTGGGCCATGAAAGTGTCTGATAATGCGGCCATGGATGAAGACGAACCGGAGCTGCTTTTCAATGGTCAGCACCATGCCCGGGAAGTGATGTCCTGCGAGATTCCCCTGGATATCATTGAATATCTCTGTTTGGGTTACGGCTCCGATCCGGTGGTTACCGCCTGGGTCGACTCCTATCAGATCTGGGTCATTCCCCAGGTCAATCCCGATGGTATCAATTACGTTTTCCAGAGTTACGATATGTGGCGGAAGGACCGGACCGTTAATTCCGGATCCGGTTGTATCGGCGTCGATCCCAACCGGAACTATCCCGCGTTCTGGGGAACCTGCAACGGCAGTTCCGGGGATCCCTGCGATGATACATACCGGGGCTCCGTTCCCGGTGAATCCGCCTGTGTGACCCATGTCATGAACATGGCTTCCGGCATCAAACCGGTCTTCGATATTTCCTATCATTCCTTCTCTGAGATCGTCATTTATCCCTACAGTTGTCAGGGCGATACCACCCCGGAACACGCGTTGATGGCCAATATCGGCCAATCCCTGGGGGCGGGGATTGAGCGGGATAACGGGACCATGGGTTACAATGCCGGAACAAGCTGGCAGATGCTCTATCCCGTAGACGGCGGTGATGTTGACTGGTATTACCGTGATCTGGGTACATTTGCGTATGTCGTTGAGTTGAACAGTGACAGCCAGGGGTTTCTGCCGCCGTACAGCTGGCGGGACGGTACCGTGGAACGGAACCGGGCCGGCTGGCAGTATCTGCTTCAGCGGATGGACGGTCCCGCTGTTTCAGGTCGCGTCCTGAATGCCTGCTACCCGGATCAGGTCATTGAAAGAGCGGAAATCCAGATCCAGGAATATCCCCTCACCGCAACGGAAACACCCCGGACATCCGATGAATTCGGCAGTTTCTTCCGCCTGACCGGTCCGGGTGATTACCATATGGAAATAAGTGCACCCGGATACATCACCGGCGTGTTTCCCGTAAATGTGGGTACCTCCCGGGTGGACAGGGATTTTCATCTTGTGCCCGAAGGATCAAACGGCGTGATGTTGCTCGCTGTGGGTATCCTGGATGGTACCGGCGACGATGACGGCGTGATGGATCCCGGCGAAACCGTGCAGATTCCCATGAGTTTTGTGGGTATCGGTGACCTGACAGGCGTGACGGCGACTCTCACCACGGGGAATGCCTATGCCAATATCACAGATGACAGTGTTGATATCGGCGCTATTCCCGACGGTGGTACCGGTTATACGCAACCACCCCATTTCGTGGTGGATATTGATCCCGGCTGCCCGGAACAGGAAGTTATCACCTTTGCGATTACCGTAATGGCGGACCAGACACTCTGTACCGCCGCATTTGAATTTTCCGCGACCGTCTCCAGCTATACGTACGTCTGCCCGATTGCCTCAGAAAATCTGGATGCGGATCCCGGCTGGGAAATCGATAACTCCGGGTCCGGCGGATGGGAGTTCGGCACACCATCGGGGACACCTTCCGGTGCATATACCGGCCAGTACTGTTATGGCACCAACCTGGACGGCAATCACGGTAACAACGGCAATTACAGGCTGACATCCACCCCGTTTGACTGTTCTGATATTGTCAATACGGAACTCCGATTCTACCGGTATCTCTTCAATGAAGCCGGGTATGATACCGCCTATCTCAAAGTGTCTGCGGACGGCAGTACCTGGGATACGGTCTGGTCCGGGTACGCAGCGGATTCCGGGTGGACGGAAGTGGTCTATGATATTTCCGTCTATGCCGACGGAGAGTCGGAAGTCCGGATCCAATGGCAGCTCACCAGCGATTCGTACGTGACGGAACGCGGGTTTTATATTGATGATGTGGCCATTTGCGGGGAAACTCTCCCGGAGAACCATCCGACACCGGAACCCACCTGGACACCGGTTCCCACGGCCACTCCCACCGGAGAAGCGACACCCACGGCAACACCGGATCCCACGTTTCACTCCCGGTTGGAACTGAATCAAACGGTGTTTCACCCGGAGGACACGTTTACGCTGATCCTCCATGCCGGCAATGGCACGCCGGATACTCTCAATCTTGATCAGTATCTTATCCTGGATGTATATAATCACTACTTCTTCCATCCCGGCTGGACACCGGTGCCTGAATCCGTCACCCGGGTGTTCGGACCCGGTGATACCGCGGAGGACACCATCCTGGAATTTGTCTGGCCGGATACTGGCTCATCGGCAGCCGGGCTGAAATTCTGGCTGGGATACTGCGATTCCGGGACCTCAACCCTGGTGGGGGATGTCTCGTGGGTGGAGTTTGGTTACTCGGATTGAGGTTTGATGATCATTGGCGAGTCGCGATGGATGCATATTGGCAGTATGGAAAAGGAAGGCATCCGGCGAGACTTAATTTTAGTGATTGCATGAGCTATGCGGTGGCAAAGATGTCAGGAAATTCACTCTTGTTTGTGGGCCAGGATTTTACACGCACTGATATTTCCGTCGCTTAGATCGCCACCGACGGCAGATCCGACAACTCAATTGTGATCACGGGGGCTTTGTGAGGAAGAATTCCGTATGCTGATGAATTACCGGTTGAGACGCACCGTCCTGTTTCACGGTTACCATAACTCGACTAATTTAATAGGGTTTCCCTGAATTTGTCAACTCCGGCAAAATTATGTCACAAATATTTGGATAAAAATCTTGATTGGCGTTATGATCAGAGAATAGAAGAGAAAAATTTCATTCGGGTATCTGGGTTAATCGGGTGAATTCGTTGCAGGAAATAATGCTTTCAGGGGGAGGAAATCATGAACAAATTATTACGATCCGGGATATCAATTTCTATCTGCATGGTGATTGTACTGGGAATATCAGGTGTAAATGCTCAGGATCCGGTTTGTCCGCCGGATGCCATTTACAGCCAACCCGCTCATACAACGGCAGATCCCTGGATGGTCGAATCAAGCGATCTTTCCTGGTATCCGTTGATCATCGATAATTTTTCCGCCCTGACGGATTCCATCTGTGATGTTCACTGGTGGGGTTTTGAAATTGAATTACAACCTTCGCGGGTTCCCTGTATAAAGGCTGAACCGTTCGAAATCGTATTTTACGATGATAATGCCGGTGACCTCGGAAACGTGGTGGCCATCCGCACCGTTGAACCGACGCGGACGAATACGGGTCTTCTTTACGAGGGGGAAGAGTTGGTCTATTACGAGGTTGATTTTGCCGCTGGTGAATGTGTTGATCTGGCTGAGGGTTGGATTTCCATCCGTGGGGCGTATGATGAAATACATCCGAACTGCGTCTTTTTCTGGCTTTCCAGCGGGACCGGGGACGGCGGGTCAATACTTGATTACGGTGAGGGTACAGAAGAAATTCAGACGGACTGGGCGTTCTGTCTGACGCCGCCGGACCCGACACCCACACCGACACCGACAATGACACCAACGCTGACACCAACGCTGACACCAACGCTGACACCAACG
>SWBY01010174.1_pt2 | contig 36373 bp, 26 predicted proteins | sample 4693071 | NCBI WGS metagenome assembly SWBY01 (sample SAMN10267273, study PRJNA491770) | bioreactor metagenome | isolation source: DHS bioreactor inoculated with marine methane seep sediment | place: Japan: Omine Ridge, Nankai Trough | collected 2006-05-06 | reverse complement strand
TGCATGTGCGCACGATCAAACTCTTTCTGGGGAGAGAATGGGTCCATAACACCCTTGTGTTCACCCGCTGTAAGCAGACGCCTCTCCACCCCAATCTTTTCCATTACATCGACATATCCGAAACCGTTCATCAGAACACCGATGGACCCGACTATGCTTGCCTTGTCCACATATATCTCATCTGCCGCCACCGCAATATAATATCCGCCGGAAGCACATATGTCGGTCACTACTGCGTAAACCTTTATGTTTGGGTATTTCTTTTTCAGACGAACTATCTCGTCATTGATATAACCAGCCTGTACCGGACTCCCGCCCGGGCTATTAATACGCAAGACTATACCTTTGGTTTTCTTGTGCTTGAATGCATTACGTAAGCCTGTTATTACATTATCTGCTTTGGCCTTGGTGTCATTGGCGATCACACCATTTATATCGACTACTGCGGTGTGCTTTCCGTCTGTGATCTTCACCTGTTGTAAATCATCCGGCATAAGCAGGCCTAATAAAACTAAAAAATAGGTGAAGGTTAGAAACTTAAAAAAGATGCCCCACCTACGCGCCCGACGCTTCTCTTTGAGGGTAGAGAGCGCAAGCTCCCGTATCAGCTTTCTCTCCCATGCACCCTTATCGTCTCGTTCACTTCGGTCTTGATCATAATTATCCATACTGCTCCTTGTTCTCTAACTACTCTGTGATTTTTCTATTACATTCGAATTTTATCTCGATTCAACCATACCGTTAGCTCTTGGATATCGTCCAGACAGCCCAGAGGCTCTGACTGCATCAAACGTTCTCTGGAATGGCTACCGTAGCTGACGCCAAGGCGATGAGCATTAGCATTGCGCGCCATCTGCATATCATATTCGGTGTCACCTATCATCAGGGTTTCATGGCCTTGCACTCCCAATTCGTCCATTATCTGAAGCAACATATCAGGATGTGGCTTAGAAAAGCCCTCATCGGCACAGCGGGATGTATGAAACAGCTCACCCAGACCGGTGTACGCAAAAACCTTGTCCAGTCCGGCACGCCCTTTTCCAGTTGCTACCGCCATCAGGTATCCCATATCTGCAAGTTCAAACAGTGTATCCTCCGCACCTGGAAACAGCTCTGAAGGCGTCCTGTTATGATCCAGAAAATGGACCCGATAGCGATCCACCACCTGCCATACCACATCGTCATCAGAACCTGGGAACATCTCTGTTACCGCCTCTTTCAAACCCAGGCCAATGATGTTTCGAATAGAATCATCTGATGGTATGTCCAGATTCAGGTCTATGGCGGCCCCGCGCACACACTCGATTATATTGGCTGCGGAATCCATCAGGGTGCCGTCCCAATCAAACACCAATAGGGTAAATTTACTGTTTTTCATGTTCTGAGAAGTTGTAGCACCCGCTCTAATTCTGAACCCAGCGGCGCCTCAACCTTTAACTCGCCAACCTCCTCTGTCCAGTTGAAACGCAGTGATTCCGCGTGCAGAAACAGTCGTTTCAAACCTCGCTTCTTCATCTCGCGGTTAGCTGCATAGTCTCCATACTTGTCGTCTCCTAGGATCGGGGTTCCCAAATGCGCCAAATGTACCCGCAATTGATGGGTACGACCGGTCATCAACTCAGCCTCAACCAGCGTCGCATCAGCAAAACGCTCGCGCACGCGAAATCTGGTCAACGCCGCCTTGCCCTCAGGATCCACCCGCACCATCCGCTCCCCCCCCTGTAGGGAATTCTTGCGTAGTGGCGCATCCACTGTCTCTCGATCCCGTTGCCAGCGACCGGCCACCAGGGCCAGATATCTCTTGTCGACCCCATTTGTACGCAGCAATTCGTGCAAACTTCGCAGGGCGCTGCGGCGTCTGGCGATCATCAAGCAGCCAGAAGTGTCCCGATCCAGCCTGTGCACCAGTTCCAGTTGCTGCTCATTCGGTCTTTGGGCACGCATTGCCTCTATCACCCCAAACTTGAGGCCACTGCCGCCATGAACTGCTAATCCAGATGGTTTATTCAGTATTATCAGGCGCTTATCTTCGTATATGATGGACTGTTCCAGGACCTCAAGTGTCCTGTCACCCGGGCGCTGTTGCGCCTCCTTGTCTGCCATACGCACCGGCGGGATACGTATAACATCCCCTTGCTGCAGGCGATAGCTGACCTTGGCACGCCCCTTGTTTACCCTGACTTCACCCTTCCTTACTATCCGGTAGACACGGCTTTTCGGCACACCTTTGAGCTGTGTAAGAAGAAAATTATCCAGTCTCTGCCCCTGGTACCCATCTTCCACCACAACATGCCTGACTGGATGCGATTTTTGTTTGTTTTCTGACATTTGCACATGATAACAGCAAGAGGCCAATTGATGCGCCCGTTTAAGGCTGTTATGATCCATCGTTGGCTAATAGGAAAACCATAAGGCGAGCACATTGCTCCTCTTTCTATTCTATAGTCATACATTAGAGAAGCGACTAGATAGGACAAATTCCATTAGAGTCTGCTTCGATGTTTAAGATTATTGGTGCTGCCACGACAAAAGCTTGCGCCGGATCAAGCCACTGGATGCTGCTACTGCGGGTCTATACAAGGCTCAGTTAAATGTATGCAGTTAAAGTACTGCTATAAATGCATGTGCCATCCAGGCTTGATCAAACAGGCAACCCTTCATAATGATGGGGTTTTAAAACAATTTAACGACGTGCCACAAAGGGCGGAAAAATCGGTATCAATGAGTAGGATTTCTACCTACCACTGGTATATATGAGCTGATGAGACCAACAATAGTCGGTATTCCAGCTTCGTTCGATATGTTCCCAATCGGAACCCGCCAGTAACCTTATGTTACCTCAGTATGCAATAAGCAGATGAGTAGCAGGGTTATGTAGCACGCAAAAAAGGATTATTAATGAAACGCATGCTGATCAACGCAACTCAGCCAGAAGAGTTGCGTGTGGCCATTGTTGATGGCCAAAAACTATTCAATCTCGATATAGAATCCTCCAGTTACGAACAGAAAAAAGCCAATATTTACAAAGCTAGAATCACCAGGGTAGAGCCTAGCCTGGAAGCGGTTTTTGTGGAATATGGCGCTGATCGCCACGGTTTTCTGCCAATGAAGGAAATCTCGCGCAGCTACTTCTCAGAAGCTGCCACAAAATCCGGCGGACGGGTAAATATCAGGGAGGCAATCAAAGAGGGCCAAGAGGTTGTGGTCCAGGTGGAGAAAGAGGAACGTGGTAACAAGGGCGCAGCCCTTACCACCTTTATCTCCCTGGCTGGACGCTATCTGGTACTGATGCCAAACAACCCACGCGCCGGTGGTGTGTCCCGCCGCATTGAAGGCAGCGACCGCAATGAACTGCGCGAGGCCATGAGTAACCTCACAATTCCTGATGGTATGGGGTTGATCGTGCGCACCGCCGGAGTCGGTAAGAGCGAGGATGAGCTGCAATGGGACCTGGATTACCTACTCCAGCTCTGGTCTGCAATAGAAACATCCACCAAAGAAAAGCGCGCGCCTTTCCTTGTATATCAGGAAAGCAATGTAATCATTCGATCCATCCGCGACTACCTGCGGGCGGATATCAGCGAGATCGTGATTGATCACCCTGATGTGTACCAGGAGGCTCGCGAATTTATCCAGCAGGTCATGCCACAGAATCTAAACAAGGTGCGTCAATACCAGGATGAAGTGCCGCTGTTCACCCGCTACCAGATTGAGAGCCAGATTGAGACTGCCTTCCAACGTGAGGTACGTCTCCCGGCTGGTGGCTCTATAGTGATCGACCATACCGAGGCCCTCACCTCGGTGGATATCAACTCTTCCCGCTCCACTAAGGGTGCAGATATCGAGGAGACTGCTTTAACTACCAACCTGGAAGCAGCCGATGAAGTAGCACGTCAATTACGACTACGCGACATGGGCGGGTTGTTTGTAATCGATTTTATCGACATGGGGCCCTCCAGAAACCAGCGGGCGGTGGAAAACAGGCTTAAAGAGGCCATGAAGCAGGATCGTGCAAGGGTTCAGATTGGACGCATCTCACGCTTCGGACTACTGGAAATGTCCCGCCAGCGACTACGCCCATCCCTTGGTGAGTCAAGCCAACTAGTGTGTCCGCGTTGCAAAGGTCATGGCTTTATCCGTGGCGTAGAATCACTGGCTCTATCCGTGTTGCGTGTGATAGAGGAACAGGCCATGAAGGAAAACACGGCCAGGATCATTGCCCACCTCCCCATAGATGTCGCCACCTTTCTGTTGAACGAAAAACGACAGGCAATCCACGATATTGAGACTCGTCAGTCGGTGAATGTCGTATTGGTTCCAAATAGTAATTTTGAGACCCCAAACTACGAAATCGAGCGTATCCGCAGCCAGGATCTCAACGAACATGATACTGAAACCGCAAGTTATCAGATGGAAGTTGAGACTGACAGTGATACTTCAGAGCAGGCCAAGCAAAAAGAGGTGAAGAGTGAAGAACCTGCTGTAAAGCGGATCACTCCGGCTACACCTGTTCCCAAACCTACAGCCAAGAAAGAGGCGCCAAAACCGAGTAAGGAAAAGCCTGGATTCGTCAAACGTATTCTAGGTGCACTCATCGGCAACGGTGCTGAAGCCGCAACTACCAGTACGGCCGCGACGCCAGAAGAAACCATACAGAAACAACAGGAAAGCGGGCGCAGAACCCAGGCCAGATCCGGCGGTGGAAGTCGCAGACGTCCCGCGCGCGCAAGACAGGACAGCTCTAACACCGAGAAAGGACAGAGTTCAAAACCTGCTCAAAGTCGTCCAAGAAATGGTAACGTAAGCCAACAGCAAGTCAGGCCTAACGAGGCAGTCAAGGAGCAGACAGATGTCACAACCGAGGGAGCTACAGACGACAGCAGCACCACAACAGGCGATCAACAACAAAGGCCTGCTGGAGCAAGACGCGGTCGTCGCGGAGGACGCAGACGTCGTGGTCGCAGCACCCAAGGTCAAGCGGAAGCAACTACAACACAGCAACAGCAGACCGAAGAGAAACCTGCTGTTGAGCAGAGTCAGCAGCCCCAAGACACTCAAAACAGCGAGCAAAGTAAACCCGAGGGGGATGCATCTCGCCCAAGATCAGGCAATCGCCGTCGTGGTATGCGCAGACCAAGGAGCGATAACCGGGAGCGGACAAATACCGCATCAGAGGCAGAATCAAGCCAGGATCAGACTGCTACAACAAGCGCTGTACCCAGCAAAGCAGCCAGCGATTCAAAACCTAGCGCACAGCCGGTAGAAACCAAGGCGAAAGATGACACAACCCAAAGTTCTACTCCGAAACCAGAGTCGCAACCATCGACCAGGTCTGTTGAGCTAAAGACGGAGAACAAACCTACTCAGGACACAGCTCCAAAACAGGAAGCAAAACCTGCACCTAAACCTGCAGAGGTAAAGGATACGACGCCAAAGCAAGAGTCACAGGCTGCTCCTGCCCCTAAATTGGTAGAGACCAAGGCACAGGCAAAACCTGTCGTACCAGTTGCCACTCCAAAACAGGAAGCAAAACCTGCGCCTAAACCAGCAGAGGTAAAGGATACGACGCCAAAGCAAGAGTCACAGGCTGCTCCTGCCCCTAAATTGGTAGAGACCAAGGCACAGGCAAAACCTATCGTACCGGATGCCGCTCCAAAACGGGAGGCAAAACCTACGCCCAAACCGGTGCAGGCAAAACCGACCGTAGATACTTCTGCGAAAACCGAACCAAAGCAGACTCCACCACCAGCTAAACTGGTGGAGACAAAGAAGCCGGATACTTCAGCAGCTTCGTCTAAAGCCACCTCTACTGGAGAAGGCAAATCCGCTACACCAGTAACAGAGGCTCCAGCTAAACCACCTCAGACTGGCAGCACGGAATAGCGGTTTAACAACACTGGAAACAGAAACGCCCCGCAGTGACGGGGCGTTATTTTTTCTGCTCTGGGGCGAGTTTACCCGAATGGAACCGCCGCATGCGGATATCATCAAGTAGACCAGCAGCGGCAACATCTATCATATTAAACACACGTTCAAAACCGTTCTTTCCGCCGTAATATGGGTCAGGCACCTCTTCCTGTTGCAACTCCCTGGCAAAATCCATAAACAGATGTAACCGGTCATCCATCTGATCGGGACATATAGCTACAAGATTGTGATAGTTATCCCGATCCATAGCCAGAATGTAATCAAACCGGTAAAAGTCTTCACTTTCGACGCGTCGCGCCCGCTGACTACTGAGATCGACTCCATGAGACATAGCCGTTTGTTGTGAACGGAGATCTGGTGGCTCTCCCACGTGGTAGGCGTGGGTACCAGCAGAATCCACCATAATCACTTCGGATAGCCCTTCCATTTTTATCAGGTTCTCGAATACCCCATGAGCTGTGGGAGAACGACAGATATTGCCCATGCAGCAAAATAGGATGGAGATTTTTTTAGGGTCATTCATGTTTTTGCAATGATGGTAAAACAAAGTCAGGCATAGTGTTTAACTTGCAGATCGAAGGTTGCTGAAAGTGCACCCAATCCAGGAGAATCTATTGGTACATCTTTCTAACCCGCACCAGATCATCCGCAGTGTCTATACCAGGACCTGGCTCAGTTTCAGCCGCACTCACATGGATACAGCCCCCGTGCCACAGCACCCGCAACTGCTCAAGTGACTCGGCCTGCTCCATCGGTGATGGGGACAAGTTCACATATCTCTCAAGATAACCCACACGATAGGCGTACAGTCCAATATGCCTAGCAAAGCCGATGTCTTCTGGTAAGGGGTTATTGTTATGTAGAAATTCATCCCGATGCCAGGGGATGGGGGCACGGCTGAAATATAGCGCATAGCCCTCAGCATCCGTAACCACCTTGACTACATGCGGATCAAACAGCTGATCACGGTCAGATATTGGGGCTGAGATGGTGGTAATGTCGGCCCGTTCGTGGGTCTCCATATCCAGAGCAACCTGGTTGGGCAGTGACGGTGGCATCCTTGGCTCATCACCTTGCAGATTAACCACAATGGTGTCATCGGCCCAGCCCATTCTGCTCGCTACCTCAGCTATCCGATCCGTACCACTGGGATGATTTGTCGCCGTCATGCATACCTTGGCACCAAACCCCTCTGAGGCCTCCAGGATACGCTGATCATCAGTAGCGATTACAACCTCAGAGGCCTGGCATTCGCCGGCAGTCTCGTATACGCGCTGAATCATTGGCTTCCCACCAATATCCAACAGAGGTTTTCCTGGCAGCCTGCTGGATGCGTAGCGTGCCGGTATGACTATTTTATAATCCATAAATTCTAACTTAACGAGTCTATGATTCAGCTCTCTGGAACCTCTTCATCCGCCTCCAGGGTTCGTGCCTCGTCAACCAACATAACCGGGATATCATCCCGTATCGGATATGCCAAACGGTCGCCCTTACACACCAGCTCTTTTGCATCCTTGAGGTAGACCAACCCCCCCTTGCACAGTGGGCACGCTAAAATATCCAAGAGTTTCTTATCCATTAATTACACCATTAATCAGCTTATCTAGCCTATGTTCAAACGTATTATGTAACTGCGCATCAACCTGTACAAACCAATGATTCGGCTTGGCAAAACGGCAACATTTTACTGCGTCTTTTTCCGTCATCAGCAGGGTGGCATCACCAAACGCTTCCAGATCTTCCGGTTTAAAATTGTGATGATCAGGAAACTTGTGTCTCTCGATGTTCATACCAGCCGTCTCAAGTTTTTTAAAGAAACGTTCTGGGTTACCTATTCCAGCCACAGCGTGAATCTTTTCCTCTCCGGCAAAATCCTCCAGGCTCTTTCTCTGCCTTGGATCAAAAATATTGATTACCGCAGTACACTTTAACAGCATCACATATTGGCCACGACCGGCAATGCCATTTGACACAACCATATCCACCTTATTCAGACGCGATACACGCTCGCGCAAGGGGCCAGCTGGAAGGCAAAAGCCGTTACCAACCCCCCTGTCACCATCCATAACTGCTATCTCGATATCCCGTCCCAGGGCGTAATGTTGCATACCGTCATCAGAGATAATTACGTCACAATCAATATGCTGTTGCATGGCCAGGGCGGCGGCCACACGGTCCGGGCCAACGCTGACCGAACAACCTGTCCTGCTGGCGATTAGCACGGGCTCATCCCCGACTGCGGTCGGATCACTACCTGGGAGAACCAGTTGTGGCCAGTATTTTGCGCTGCCACCATATCCCCTGGAGACGATGCCGGGTTTATAGCCCATCTTCTTAAGGCGGGATGCCAACCAGATAACCAAAGGCGTCTTGCCGGTACCACCTACGGTGATGTTGCCAACAACTATGACCGGCACGGACATACGCTTAGTTCGTAGGATTTTGATACGATAGGCGGCACGCCTTACCCATACCATGGCACAAAACAACCATGAGAGTGGCAACAGTGCTAGGGCAACCCCGTTGCGGTCCCACCAATAGGCATCGATACGTTTCACTGTTTCTCTACTGGCTTACGCGCTGCAAAGGTCATATTTACAAATCCAAGTTGACTTGCCGCATCCATGACCTTGATTACAGCATGGTGGGGAGTGTTGGCATCCGCTGAAATAATTACCGGCAGATCACGCCGATCATTTACCGCCTTTTCTATAGCTCCAATGAGGGTAGCTATCTCTGTATTGATTACCTCATTCTGGTTTACGTAGAAGCGGCCTTTGGCGTCTATGGTTACATCCAAAACCGTATCCTGTTTATCCCGCTCATCCTGGGTCTCCGCCTGCGGCAGTTCAACCTTTATACGTGACTCCTTGTCGAAGGTGGTGGAAACCATAAAAAAGATCAACAACAGAAACACCACATCGATAAGTGGTGTCAGATTCAGCTCTGGTGACGGCCTACGTTCGGGTCGAAGATTCATTTAACCTACTCCGATTCCCTTTTACCCTGCATTACCTCAACCATCTTCAGGGCCTCTTCTTCCATTGCCACAACCAGTCGATCCACCCTACCGCTGAAGTAACGATGGAACATAAGGGACGGAATGGCCACTGACAGTCCGGTCGCGGTGGTTATCAATGCTTCGGAGATACCACCAGCCAGTACAGCAGGATCACCTACACCCACCAGGGTGATGGCGGAAAATACCTTGATCATACCAATTACCGTACCCAACAGCCCCAGCAGTGGCGATATGGAGGCAATGGTACCCAGGGTGTTGAGGTAACGCTCCAGTTCGTGCACCACCTGACGACCCACCTCCTCAATCGCCTCCTTCATGATTACACGGCTGTGCATACGGTTGATGATACCGGCAGACAAGATACGTCCCAAGGGTGATCCATCCCTGATTGAACTGATATGACCGGAGGTGATTGCGTTATCACGGTGCAATTGCCAGACCTGCGCCACCAGATTTACCGGCACCACGCGCTCGCGTCGCAGAGACCATAAACGTTCAATGATTATGGCCATAGCCGCTACCGAACACAGAATTATCGGCAGCATGAGCCATCCGCCCGCAATTACCAATTCATACATCTTATTTTTTTCCTCAACCAGGCCAGCCCCACATTTCAGGACATTAATTTTGCCCTTATCATACTGTATTCAAGCTCTAATCCAAAAGAGGCCAGACGGTATTTACCTCACATATTGCCAGATGGGGCTATTTATCCGGGATAACCGGTTGATGCCAGTACCTAAGCTGTCGCAAACGCTGCAAAACGGGGGCTGAAATCACCCCATCCGCACCGATTTTCACCTCAATCGCACCCATATTTGCGGTATTCATCACCATAGCTCCAACCGAGCGCCAGCGCCCCACCACCTCTGGATAGGGAAACCCATACCGATTGCGATAACCGGCGGAGACAACAGCATAGCTGGGTGATACAGCTTGGATGAAACCGGGGCTTGAAGATGATTTGCTGCCGTGATGGGGAACCACCACTAGATCTGCCTTCAATAATCCCATGTTATCCGTTATCAGTTGCGTCTCAACCTCGTTTCCAATATCTCCCGGAATCAAGATCCGTCTACCCCCAACCTCAATCTGGAGCACACATGATGCGTTGTTCCCCTTCCAGCTGTTAGGGGATAACGGATGCAGTATCCTAAAATCCACCCCATCCCAATTCCAGGCACTGCCGGCGCTACATAATTCTGCTTCCACATCCAGTCGCTGCGGTTCTCCGCTTAGAATGGATCGCATCTCCACCTTACCCAGCAGACCGGAAAGCCCACCGGTGTGATCCATATCCCCGTTACTCAGTATCAGCAGATCCACAACATCTATATCTGCCTTACGCAGATAGGGCAATACTACTGCTGAGCCGGCATCGAATTCCGATGAAAATCTGGGGCCAAGATCATACAACAGGGTATGTCGATGAGTGCGTACAGCTACAGCCAAACCCTGACCAACATCCAATACGGTTATGCTGGCTGTACCAACTGCGGGGGCCACAGGCCGCACCATCAACAGTGGAGCCAAGAAGATAAATCCCAGCCAGCGTGCCGGTATACCCTGGGGCGACAACAGCAGAAGTACTCCGAGCATAGCCGGAGGCCATACCCACCCCGGCACCTCAGAACCAGTCCACACCACAAAAGGTATCGTGCTGATATAACTCAGCCCATCCATACCTGTAACCAGCATCCAGGCTGCCAACTCAAGAATATAGACTCCCAATGGTTCGACCAAATAGACCACTGCCACGGCCAACAGGGAAATAGGTACGATGAGAAAACTGAACAGAGGCACCGCAATTAGATTTATCACAGGAGCCAATAGCGACACCTGGAGACTCATGGCCAACAGTACCGGCGCCAACGCTAGGCTAACCAACCACTGCACCCTGCCCCACTGTCTGAACCAGCCCAGGCTGCGGATACGCCCGGCAAAGCCGTAGAAGATGGCTGCAACCGCGGTAAATGAGAGCCAGAACCCCGGCGAAAGTACAACCGGTGGATCCCATATAACAACCAGTAACAGGGCCAGCGCCATGGATCTGGATGGCCTGGGTGGTCTCCGCAGCAGAAAACCGCCGGTAAACACCATCAGCATAATCAAGGCACGTTGCGTAGGGACTGAAAATCCTGCCATGGCGGCATAGACACAGGCCATTATCAAGGCGCAGATAGCAGCGGCATGCGAAGTGGGCAACCACAATGTCAGCCTTTCTGAAAGCGTCCAGACTCTTCGCATCAGAAAAAATCCCAACCCGGCTACGATTCCGATGTGCAAACCGGAAATTGCGATCAGATGATTGGTTCCGGTAGCGGTAAACAGCTCCCACTGCTGGCGTTTGATCCCGGACCGGTCGCCCACTACAAGGGCGTTGAGCAAGGCCGCCCCTACCGGTTCTGCTAACAGACTGTTTATCTTGTCTCTGATACCCTGACGCCACCGCTGGATCGACCACAGGCCACCCGCCTTGTTTAGTGTGCGATTACGCTCACTGTTACGCACATAACCGGTAGCCCTGATACCCTGTTGAAATAACCATCCCTCATAATCGAATCCACCCGGATTGATAAATCCATGAGGTTGTTTCAAGCGCACCGTAAGCCCCCATCTATCACCGGCCTGAAGCTGTGGCGCAGTGCGGTACCAGCCTAACCTGACCAAGCCCGGTGATGGTTGTTCAACCCCATCCAGGTAAACTCGATCTATCATAAACTGGAAACTGGTACGTTCCGGCGTCTGGTCAGGCAGAGAGACAATCACACCTTCGATAAAGAGATCTTTCCCCTCTAGCTCGGATACAACAGCGTGACTCAAAACCAGATGCGCATAGAGCAGCGCCCATAACAGACCCAGAATTGGTACAAGGAGAAGACGTAGGCGTTGAAAGCGATAAAAGAGATAAATCAGAACTGGCAGTGCAATCACCCACCAGAATGGCGGCAATCTTGTTTGCCATTGCAACAGCAATACCCCTGCTACAAATAAGAACGTCCCTGTAATCACCCAAACCCCGTTTCTATTCCATTAGGTACAACCAGCCAACCGTATGTAGTAAAAGCTACTGGCAATTTTTTGTAGTCAAACAATCCCGGGCATGCTTGAATATGCTGGCGACATATTTAGTAGTAACCTTCTGGAACCAGAATGCCAAAACGTATCATCAAGCGTTTCACCCCAGATCATGAAACCATACGCACTCACAAGTATCTGCGTATGTTTGGCACCCTACTGCATGACCAGAATCTTTGGCACATGAACCGCCGCTCTGTGTCCGGAGCCTTTGCGGTAGGGCTCTTCTGGGCCTTCGTACCTATGCCGTTCCAGATGATCCCGTCGGCTGCCACTGCGATCTTTACCAGAGTAAACCTGCCTATCTCGGTTGCGCTGGTCTGGATCAGCAACCCAATAACCATACCCCCAATATTCTACTTCACCTACCGTGTGGGTACCTGGATACTTGGCGAGCCACCACAGCCAGTTGACACTGAGATGTCCATCGAGTGGATGGTGCATAGCCTGGGAAACATTTGGCAGCCGCTGTATCTTGGAAGTCTATTATGCGGGGTCATTGCATCCATCCTTGGCTATACCATTATGCGCGGATTCTGGCGCTGGCATGTTGTGTCAAATTTTCGTAAGCGCAGGGAAAGCCGAAAAAACAGAGGGAGCTCTGATTAAGCGGACAAGACTCCGTCTTCCAGATGCATCACCCGATCCATCCTCTTGGCCAATTCAGGATCATGGGTGACAACTACAAAACTTGTGCCCTGCTCCCGGTTCAACTCCAGCATCAGTTCATACACACCCTCTGCAGTTCGTCGATCCAGATTGCCCGTTGGCTCGTCCGCAAATACGCATCTCGGATTATTGATCAGGGCCCTGGCTACCGCAGCCCTCTGTCTCTCGCCGCCGGAAAGCTCTCCCGGCTTATGCTCGGCTCTGTCGCTTAAACCGACCCGTTCCAGTATATCGGCAGCGCGTGTCTTTGCCTCATCTACATCCACCCCTCCGATCAGCAGAGGCATGGCGGTGTTCTCAAGGGCAGTAAATTCAGGCAGGAGATGGTGAAATTGATAGATAAAACCCATGGAGCTATTACGCAGACGTCCACGTTCAGCCTCATCCATCTTGGCAAGATTACTGCCTGACAACAGGATCTCTCCGCTATTTGGCAGATCAAGTCCGCCCAGACAGTGCAGCAGAGTGCTCTTACCAGAGCCGGAACTGCCAACTATTGCAATCCTCTCAGCCACGCCGATATCCAAATAAACCCCTTTTAGCACCTCGACCCGCGAGGCCCCATCGTCAAAGGTGCGCACCAGCCCACGACACTGCAAGACCATTTCATCACTCATAGCGCAGAGCCTCCGCAGGCTGCACCCTGGATGCTCTCCAGGCCGGGTAGATAGTAGCCAGCAGGGTTATCACAAAGGCAGTCACACTGATCAACGTTACATCAGCGAGCTGCATATCAGACGGCAGTTCACTTATGTAATAGATATTCGGATCAAGAAAATCTACGCTAAATACCCTCTCAATCTCTTTGACAATAACCTCAAGATTAAGAGAAAGGATAATGCCACCTATGATGCCCAGTATAGTACCGACAAAACCGATGGCCGCACCCTGAACCATAAATATGGCCATGATACTTTTTGGTGATGTACCCAGAGTACGCAGTATGGCAATATCGCTTTGCTTGTCCGTAACTACCATAACCAGGGTAGATACAATATTAAACGCGGCAACTGCCACGATTAAAAACAGAATTAAACCCATCATGCGTTTTTCGGTGCGCAGGGCTCGGAAAAAATTACGATGCTGCTGAGTCCAGTCGCTTACCCGATAACGCCCGGGCAACTGACTTGCCAGCTCACGAGAAACTTGCGGCGCAAGATAGAGATCATCCAACTTAAGTCTGACGCCGGTAACACTCTCTCCCATGCGCAACAACTTTGCCGCATCCTGTAGATTAATCAACCCTACCCCACGGTCGTACTCACCCATACCAACCTCAAAGATACCGGCAACGGTAAAGGTCTTGAGACGTGGCAAGGCACCAGCAATGGTCATACTGATATTTGGGGTAACCAGGGTAACCTTATCTCCTACAACAAGATTTAGAATAGTCGCCAGCTCACGTCCCAGAATAATCCTGTATTTTCCTGCCTCCAACTGCGCCAGATCGCCCACGCGCATATGCATGCCCACATCTGACACCTTTGATTCAAGTTCGGTGTCAATCCCCCTGATCATGGCGCCACTGACCTTATCACCATTGACCAGCATGGCCTGGACCTCGATAAACGGCGCCTGCCCCACCACTCGCTCATGCCCCGTGGAGAGTTGCATCACCTGCTGCCACTCCTCCAACCCCCCATCCACAGCGGTGATGGCTGCGTGGGAAGTCATACCCAAAATACGTTCCCTTACCTCTTTGTGGAAACCGTTCATTACCGACATAACGGTTATCAGGGCAACCACTCCAAGCATAATGCCCAGCATGGAACTGACAGAGATAAAGGATATAAAATGGTTGCGGCGCTTAGCCCGGGTATAGCGTAGCCCAATAAAAAGTTCTAGAGGTTTAAACATAGAGCGCATTAAAGCATATTCCGAGGCAAAATTGCCCGAGAGCAGACCAAATATTTTTCATTCTAGCTGCTTGAATTAAACGGCGCTCACCAGATAACCATCGCTGGTTCGCATATCAACAGCCAGGTGCTATATTACCGGATCAGAATAAATGAAAGGAGCCTTAAACTTCATGAAGCCACTATTCAGAATATTCCTGGCAGCCAGCATCTCACTCACGCTATTTTCAGTCAATGCAGACACCCTACTGATTGATGCAATTTCCAATGCGCCACCAAATAACCCGTCTGGACTACTTCGCCCGGTAAATGGACAGACGATGGATATGGTACATGCCAAGTTTGGAGCACCTATTGAGGAATTAAGCCCGGTAGGCAATCCACCAATCACCCGTTGGGTCTATGATAAATTCACTGTCTACTTTGAACGTGATCGAGTAGTAAACAGCGCCGTTCATCTGGACCCTACCAATTGATCCTTTGTGGGTGCCAGTAACAATGCTGCGCTGACACAAATATGGATTGGAGACTCTATTCTGCTTCAAAATGCAGTTCGACATCTAAGCGCAGAGTAGACGTTGAATTTACCCTCGTCATTAAGACAGACCAACGGGGATCGGGTAACTCGAGTAGGAATAAGTAGGTGGGACCGAATCCAACCAGCTTTGCGGCTAAACGTTATCTACATCTAACCAAGCTGGAGGACTCTTTACCGTTTGTAATATCGTTGTTTAACAACAATTGCTTTGTATCTCTCCCGATACTTAAGCTTTATTTATCTGGAAGTTCTCGAATCTCCTCCTCCAAAATATCCAGCGCTCGCAACAATGTTTCTGATACGCCCACTAACTCCTCCATATAGCTTCTGGCAAGAGCCAGGCGCTCATACTCCCTGGTTCCCTTTGAGGAAAATAGTTTCTTGAATACGCCAGTACGCTCCTCAGAGTGAAGTACATAAAAAATCCTTTTGTAGATTTCGTGTAACATCTCATGAGGGGTATATATTGAATCGTACGTTGTAAGGTGCCCTAGTTGTTTCTTACCGTCACCGTGATACCAGTGACCAAAGGCACAGTCTGTATGCTCTACCGGAATCTTATCGTCATCAACTGGTACTCCAGAAACAAGCGCCTGGGCGTAGGATCGCCATTTGATGTGCGCACCTTTGGCCCCACGCAATTTATCCAGCGCTACTTTTTTACTTATTAAAGGCATCTCAATACTCCATGGTTAAGTTAATTTGTTGTTACTTCTTTGAAAGACAGAAGCAGATAGTTTTCACCTTGTTCCATGGTGTGGAGAAAAGAGCTTTCCAGTATGGGAATCTATGATTAATTCGCTGATGAGCCATCATGGAACTAATCATAGGTCCCTTATTATTATTGTTACTGGTTATAGTGTTGTCTGAACACTTTCTTTTCACCGTAACATTTAATCATAACTCACATATTCAAAGAAAATCCAGACATAAGGTATGTTCATACACTGGATCACTGCTGTCAGGTTTATCCGTTTGAAGCGAAAATCACTGGTGGCGCAGCCAGACAGCGTTAAACCCGACAGCCTTCTAGCCACCAGTCTTAGACATAACCCTTACTATCTGACGTGGGTTGGTACTGAACTCATGCTTTTCAGGTTTGTTCTTTATCGCTTCCATGATCGCGGTCTTTATCTCATCATCGGACAGGCCCTGCTGGATCAATGGCCGCAGTTCCAATTTGTCACTTTGGCCCAAACAAAGATACAAGGTGCCTTCGGAAGAGAGTCGAACCCTATTACAGGTTTCACAGAAGTGTTGCGACATCGGAGTTATAAAACCGATCTTGAGACGCTTGCCAACAAGCTTTAGGTACTTGGCCGGTCCCGCCCCTTTCATCTTTGCCGGTTCCATCTCAAAACGTTGTTCCAGCGACTCTCTGATCTCGTCCAGACTGACGTAGCGCTCTCTGGCCTGTTGACCGGCCTCCCCCACTGGCATGGTCTCAATAAAGCGCAGGGTGAACCGGTTCTCCAGGCAGTAGTCAACCATGTCGCTGACTTCATGCAGATTGATATCCCGCATCACCACCATATTGATCTTGATGGGATGAAACCCAGCTTGCTTTGCTGCCTGTAGGCCTTGCAGGACTGGCGCTAGTTCTCCCTGGGTTATCTCTCTGAATGTATCTGGATTGAGCGTATCCAGACTGACGTTAATCCTGCTAACACCAGATTCTTTTAGGGCCTTTGCATGCTTAGCCAGTCGAGTTGCATTGGTGCTAAGGGATATATCTTCGATCATTGGCAATGCGCCAATCTTCTGAACCATCTCGGGTAGATCTGCTCGCACCAGAGGTTCGCCACCGGTCAGCCTGACCTTGCTCACCCCAAGCTCGCTGAATATACGCACCAGACGCACGAATTCATCCGGCGAGATACGATCTTCCGGTTCGGAAAAATCTTTAAAGCCTTTGGGGATACAGTAAAAGCAGCGCAAATCGCAACGATCTGTAACTGATAACCGCAGATACTCTATGATGCGGCCAAATGAATCAACTAGCTGGGTCATGGATGAATTTTGCACCAAAGAACGTACGCGCAGATAAGCGTACCTGCTCTAAGACTACATTTTTTCTCTGTTTCTAGCAAAAATGCAATATATCAGGAGTAGTCTACGGGCACAGACTGTACGGTATCGCTGGCTGTATCCTCGTCCACTGATTTGAGATTGTCAGCACTGTGCTCCTTCGCCAGCAGGACGTAGATCGACGGCAGTATGAAAAGAGTGAAGAGAGTGCCAACGGTCATGCCGCCCACCAGCACCAGGCCGATGGAGTTTCGGGCCGCCGCACCGGCTCCTGTAACCAGGGTAAGCGGGAAATGGCCTGCCACTGTGGCGACGGTGGTCATCAGCACCGGGCGTAGCCGGGTCATGGATGCCTCACGGATTGCGTCTACCTTAGGTAAACCCTGCTCCTGCAACTTGTTAGCAAACTCGACGATGAGGATACCGTTCTTTGCAATCAATCCGACCAAGGTGACCATACCGACCTGAGCGTAGATATTTAGGGTGGTGGTCCAGCCGTTGGTCAAAAACGGCATATTTGGATTTGGCATCTTCAGGAAGGTGAAGAGCAGTGCGCCGAACATCGCTAGAGGCACTGAACCCATTAGAATAATAAGGGGGTCGCGGAAGGAGTTGAACTGCACCGCCAGCGCCAGGAAGATCAGCACGATAGCCAACGCAAACGCAGGCAGGAACTTGTTGCCCTCCTGCCGCAGTTGGCGCGACTCCCCAGTGTAGTCTACCGTGTAGCCCGGTGGCAGTACCTCGCGCGCAGCATCCTCCAGCACGGTGAGGGCCTGATCGAGGGTGCGGTTGGTCATACCCGACAGCTTGACTGAGTTGAGCTGCTGGAAGCGGTTGAGAGAGCGTGGCACCGTCTTATTCTCTATGTGCGCCACACTACTCAACGGAATGAGCTGGCCCTGCGGACCGTTGATATAGATATTGGTGAGCTGATCAGGATTGAGACGCTGGCTGCGTTCGATCTGCGGAATCACCTTGTAGCTGCGACCGGCGATATTGAAGCGGTTTACGAAATCGCCTCCGAGGGCCGCGGCCATATCTCTACCTACCTGACTGAGATTCATCCCAAGAGCGCCGATCTTATCCCGGTCCAGCACCACCTGAGCCTCCGGCTGATCGTATTTCAGATCGATCTGCGGCGGAAAGTGAAACATACCGCTCATGGCCGCCTTCATCTGAATCTGTTGGGCAAAGCCGAGCAACTGCTTGGCATCAGCGGTCGAGGCGATGATGAACTCGACCGGAAAGTTGCTGCCACCTGGCAGTGCTGGCGGCGTAGTTGCGAAGATCTGAAACCCTGGGATCCGCGAAAGCTTGGCCTGTATCTCCGGCACTATCTCAAACACAGTACGCTCGCGCGGGGCGTGCCAGGGTTTGACCACCATGCCGGAGAAGCCATCGGTGTCGTACGCGGCACCGACGGAGGGTGCAAACAGGATCTGGAAGGTTAGATCAGCTTCCGGGGTGCTGAGAAATGCCTGTTCCACAGCACGGCCGAAAAACTCCTTCTGGTCGGCGGTAGCGTTGGCCGACGCGTTGATAATACCGAAGATCACGCTTTGATCCTCGCTCGGAGCCAGCTCCTTGGGCGACATGCTGTAGAGGGGAAATGCCATCAGAGAAACACCGACCCAGATCGCATAGACATAGGGCCGCGCCTTCAGTGTTTTGCCAATCAGACGACCGTAGGCCTGGCGCAAACGGTCAAAGTGGTGATTGATCCAGCCGGTGAAACCGCGCTCCTCCGCATCGGCGTCGCGCAACATATGGGACGACATCATCGGCGACAAAGTCAGCGCGACGATGCCAGAAATAGTAACCGTGCCAGCCAGGGTAAGAGCGAACTCTCGAAACAGGGAACCGGTCAAACCACCCTGGAATGCGACCGGCATATAGACCGCTGCCAGGGTGATGGTCATGGCGATAACTGGCCCCACCAGCTCACGGGCGCCAAGCAGGGATGCCTCCAGCTTGCTGCGTCCCTCCCGCAAGTGGCGCTCGATGTTTTCCACCACCACGATGGCATCATCCACCACCAGACCGACGGAGAGCACGATCGCCAACAGGGTGAGCAGGTTGAGGGTGAAGCCGAACAGCTGCATCAAAAAGATGCTGCCGATCAGCGAAACCGGTATCGCAATGGTTGGCACCAACGCCGAGCGCAGCGACCCGAGAAAGAGAAATATGACGATGATAACGATCAGCAAGGTATCGCCCAGGGTCTTGGTAACCTCGGTGATCGCACTGGAGATATATTCCGATGCGTCGTAACCGATATTTACCTCAAGGCCAGTCGGCAGGTCGCGGGAGATGGCATCTATCTCGGTGCGCACCAGGTTGATGACATCGATGGTGTTCGCGCTCGGCAGGGGGAAGATGCCCATAAATACTGCAGTCTGGCCAGAGTAGCGTACCGAGGTATCGTAGTCCTCAGCACCGAGCGCGACATCGGCTATATCCCGCAGACGCACAATGCTGTCGTCTTTCTGATAGATAATCAGGCGTTCAAACTCTTCCACCGAGTGCAGATCAGTATTAGCGGTCAGGGTAACCTGAACCAGCGAGCCTTTGGTGCTGCCGACTGCGGCGAGGAAATTGTTGGCGGCAAGAGACTGGCGTACCTGAGATGGGCTGATATGCAGTGCAGCCATCTTGTGCGGTTTGAGCCAGATGCGCATGGCAAAGGTGCGCGCGCCAAGCACAGCCGCTCGCTGTACCCCAGCGACCGCTGCCAGACGCGGTTGTACCACGCGGACTAGATAATCTGTAATCTCCGCCTGGGATAGGATATCCGAGGCGAAGCTGATATAGGCGGAGGCAAAACGGGAATCTGCCGACTGCACCGAGATTGCTGGCACCTGTGCCTCTGCCGGTAGATCGTTGCGCACCTGATTGACCTTAGCGGTGATCTCCGCCAGTGCCTTGGTAGGGTCGTAGTTTAGTTTGAGGCGGGCGTTAACCGTAGAGAAGCCCTGCAAGCTCTTAGATTCGATGTAGTCGATACCATCGGCCGATGCTATCGCCTGCTCCAAAGGCGTGGTGATGAAGCCGCGCACCAGCTCCGCGCTGGCGCCAACATATACGGTAGAGATGTTGACTGAGGCATTCTCGCTGAGCGGATATTGACGAATGTTAAGGGAGTTCCAGGCTTGTATGCCCGCGATGACGATCAATAGATTGACCACAATCGCCAGCACCGGGCGCTGAATAAACAGATCGGTAAAGGCTTTCATCCTGCGCATTTCAGCGGCCACCATTCACGATTTTGATCCCTAAACACTCCATGGCAAGTCGGTCATTTGTTGGGTGGATTGGGCGCCAACTGCGCATCTAGCGCCAGGGTATTGTCGATCACCACCGCCATCTTCGACCTCAGTTTAAACACACCGCTGGTCACTACGGTTTCGCCCTCTTTCAGTCCCTTCATCACGGCGACGAAATCTCCGCTGGTCTCCCCCAGACGTACGATCTGCTGGCGCAGCACCAGTTGCGCCTTGCCGCTCGCCTCGTCCTTCACTTCATCGATCACGAAAACCGTGTCGCCATAGGGGGCATAGAGCACCGCCGTGGCTGGGATGGCTAGCACATCCGGTTTATCCGGCAGTATGACCTCAACATTGGCGAACATGCCGGGACGCAGCAGCTCACCGCTGTTGGACAGGGTAGCCCTGACCCGAACACTGCGCGTAATCTTATCGATCTCAGGATTCACCACGATTATCTTGCCTTGAAAAACCTCGCCCGGCGCCGCGTCGGTGGTGACGCGAACCTCTGCACCCGGCTTCAGAACGGAAAAGCGCTGTTGGGGCAGAGAGAAGTCGACATAGATCGGATCGATGGTCTGCAGAGTGACGATGGGGGTGCCCTGCTCGACGATCTGTCCCAGGTTGACTTGGCGTATTCCTAGCTGACCGGCAAAGGGCGCACGCAGGGTCTTCTTTGCAATGGTGGCGCGTGCGTTGTCCACCTGCGCGGTGGTCTGCTTGAAGTTGGCCTCGGCGGTGTCGAGATCGGCTTGGGAGACGGTATTGTTTTTACGAAGATTACGGTTGCGTTTCAGATTGATCCGCGCCAGTTTGGCAGCGGCCTCGGCCGAGCGCAGCTGCGCCTCCTCAGCGGATACATCAATACGGACCAACAGATCTCCGGCCTTGACCCGACCGCCCGACTCGAAGGCTATCTTCACGATCTTGCCACTCATCTCGGCACTGACGGTCACGCCCTGCACCGCAACCAGTGAGCCGGTGGCTGTAACTGTACTCGGCCAACGCTGTTTACGCACTGTATCGGAAGTCACTGTCTGGGGCGGCATCTGCATCTGCGCCGAACCCATGACCTTGAATTGCGTCATTTTGATGATGGCGGGTATGCCAATCAGAACGGCCAGTCCGATCAGAGTAATAACCAGCTTCTTAGGCAGTTGGATAGGAATTTTCATTCAGAGAGAGCCGTTAATAATTCTTTCAGGAATAGGAAGTTACTTTCAGCGGCAAAATCTTGCGCCATCGGTGGATTCAAAAAAAAACGCCAGCGCTTGTTTGTACATAACCCGTCTTATCCGAACTGACCATCTTGCCCCCTACTCCGCTGGAAATTTACCGGTCAGAGAGAATCACGTATTTTGTAACTAATTTCAAGTGCCAGAGATCGGTGAATGTATGACTCTGGTCGCTTTCCTATTTAATGGTGCCAATGTTCGGCCAAAAGCGGACTGAATCAATCAATCTATTGGCCTCATTAATGATGCGGATATACTGAATGAATCAAGCAAATCAGGGTCCAGATTTGCTCATAATAACGATCCCCGCCGCAAGCGGACGGGGTATTAACATCATCACGTCATACCGGCGAAGGCCTGGATCCATATCCACCAATGGTGGTCACTTCTCTGGATTTCATCCTTAGATCCGTAAACGGTGCATCCATGCACCACTTCTCCGGCCTTCGCCGGAATGACAACATTCGCAGCAAGCTGCAGGGAATTGAACCCTCAGAGATTAATAACGAGACACGGATTTATGAAGTCCCATAAAAACAGCCGCTTACAGCTTCCTATTAATTTCCACTCATATAGATATACGGATCGACAGGGTCCGTTTAGCTGTTAGGGTGCAACACCAATGATCGTCGCCGAGCAGCAGACAGTATTTTCCAATTAACAAATGAGTCTGAAACAGCCCATATCATTCAACCGGTTTTATCCTGCCTGAAAATCAAGCAGAATAGCTTTTGCCGAGCTCGTTGCAGGCAATCCGCCGCGTCATTATCACTCATTTTCATGGCATATTCATCTAAGGCTTCCAGAGTGATCTCTGGTTTTAGATATTGTTCAACATCCGGCAAGGATTTCAGCTTGTCATAAGGCGTCATCATGTTTTTAAAAGGATAGGTTTTTCGCTGCTTTCCTTTGGCATCTATTATGGTTTTTGGGAAGAAGCAAGGTCGATGGTAATTAATGTACGGATTCAAATAAGTGCGATTAAACTGGCTGATTTCCGGTGCCCATTTTTGTGGAATATGCGTGTAGCCAAATACCTTCCTGATGATGGATCCATTCTTGCTTTCGGCCAGGGCATTATCGTTTGAGTGTCTTGATCGTGACTTGGTAAATTCAATGAAGAGTTTTTGGAGTAATTCAGCAACGCGTCGGTTGACGTATTCAGAGCCGTTATCGCTGTGAAACCCAAGGATGGCGAAAGGGAATGATTCCAGCATCTCTTCGAGCGCAGGCATCAAATATTGCTCGCTGATTTTCTCCACAGAGCAGACAATTTCAAACTGCGTCACTTCGTCAACCGCATTGATATGATATACACCTTTTACATTGTCCTGATCACCTTGATGAACCGTATCAATACGAATATAACCGGGCTTCCCATCAGACTGAGGCTTCCTTCTTTCGCCAATAGACACCTGCCGCGATTGCGTTTTTGTGAAGGTTCGACGTTGCCGTTTGTAATGGTCGGAATCTCTGAGGTTGTAGAGGTGAGAAACAGAGATTTCTGATAGGTTCTCGTAGGCTTGATCATTAAACACGTGGTGAGCACGCTCACAGAGCTTCTTAACGGCATGACCACAAGGTGTATCATGCCGTTCATCTGTTTTAGCCAGTAGCCGGATATCGTGACTCGTATACTTTTTGGCAAAACCATTGTGGCGACAAGGCGTCCAGTTGATTTTGCCTGTTTTGGTGTATTTTTTAATCAGTCGCGTCAGTTGCTGGCGTGAGTATTCGGTCATTTTCAACAGGTATCGAATGACGATACCCTTGTCTCTTTTCGACAGGTTCATGTAGCCGATTTTTGCCAGCGTTTTTCGTATGAAATTGTAGCGCTCAGTTTTATTGCCCAAAATAGAAAAGGCGACAGGTTGGTTGCCCTGAAGAAAGGCTTCAAGCGCCTCAACCGTGTCTAAATTCTTTATCGTCATAATCGTTCTCATCGGGTGATTATGAACAATTTGGACTATTTGAGACTCATTTCATGTTAGAAATACGCCACAAGTTCAGACTCATTTCATATTAGACAAGGCTTTGTATTGACCAAGAAGGGCGTTGTAATATATCCTTAAAGTGAGTACGTTTAATCTATATGGACCATGTCAGGTGTTAAAGGCGTGTGCGGGCTTATTGCCCTATATGCGTTTTGATTACCCAATAAATAGAATCGATAGTGGAGACCAATGATGAGGCGGCAAATAAAAATAATAGGATGTACACTTCTAGCGCTCGCAGGGACGTTGTTTCTTTCAGAGTCATTTTCATCCCAACCGGATCCCATTTCCAACAATGGGCAGGGGCATCACTCCAAGAAGGATCATCACTCCAAGAAGGATCATCACTCCAAGAAGGATCATCACTCCAAGAAGGATCATCACTCCAAGAAGGATCATCACTCCAAGAAGGGTCATCACTCCAAGAAGGTGCGGCGTGATAAAGTTACAGGAGAACCCCAGAAGTTTCTGATCGTCTGGCTGGGGGACCAGATGTTAGATGGCAACAACCATAGCCCCCTGGACGGTATCCTTGGACTAACCCCTGGCACCTTGCCAGATGCGGATTTCTTAGCGGTGGTGGATGCGGATCCGTCCTCCCCTAGCTATGGACAGGTGGTAAATACGGCGGAGATGCCGGCAGTTTATGGCCAACATCTCCTTAGCACCACAGAGAATTTTATCGACAATGCCCTGGATATCGCGCTGACCAACAGCAGCGACCCAAATGCACCGGCTGATCTTGCCGCTCTGGGGAGCATGGTCGAAGAAGATGGCATCCTGGGTGGGCTTCCCAACTACTTCCACAGCACTAACGGCCTGGGCGAAGTGGTTCCCGCTCCCTCCTCGATCCTCAACGAACCCCACCACCATTCGGTGTTCCCCACTCTGGATCCAGCGACTGGCCGAGTCTACAGTTATTATGGCGGTCTCATCTCGGCCAATCTGTTTGGCTGTGATATTACGGATCCCATGAATATCCGCCCCTCACCAGGATCGGTGCAGGAGAACATCAAAGGCCTGCATGCCGACACCGTTACTAACCTCTGCGGCCTCTCTGTAAGCGGTGGTAGCGACACCATCCTGAGCGGTATCGATGATCTGGAATACAATCCCATCACAGGCCACTACTTCGCCACCATGATGGGTGCTGGAGGTCAATTCTCGGGCCCTGGCTCAGTCGCCTCCAGTCTGCCGCCAGTGTTGACCACTCCTGGAGGACTGCAGGAGTTCGATCCCTTCACCGATTCCGTGGTGGGTGAGTATTCCGCCGTACCCCAGCAACCGGTTTTCGGTCATGGGACATATGCTAACGGCACCGATATGTTAGGGCCGGAGCGCTTCCAGCCACGCCTGCAAATCCGCTTCGGTGGCGTCGACGAAAACGGGGGGTGCGCGCCCCAGGATGTACCCACCGCCCTGGGCTTCGATGTGTTCAATCTCTGTGTCCCCGGGGTGAGCCCACACAACCAGATCGGTGCCGATACTGCCTCCCCCGATACCGGAACCCTGGCCCACTCTCACGGTATCGGCCTACGGGCGAGTCTCAATGGTACCATCACGGACAAGGATGGTTCTCTGATCGGCATGACTAAAGGCATCCTAATGACTTCTGACTACGCTGATCCAATCTCCCTGGCCCTGACCGATATGGCCGCTGATCAGACCCAATCGGCTATGAACCAGGGTACCACCATCCGCCTGTGGGATTTGAGCAATCCCGCCGCCGGCCCCTACCAGGTGATCCAGGTGCCAGACGGCCCCCGGGTGGAGATGAACCAGACCGCAGAGGAGCCCGAGGGCTTGATGGCCATGCGGATGACCCGCCTGCCCGAACACAAGGGGGCCTTCGTCGCCTCCATGAGCGGCGGCTCCCTGTACTACAGTCCGAATATCACCGTGGCCAAACCGCAGTTTAGACTGGTCTACGACTTTGGGCCCTCCACCGGTGCCTCAGTCTTCACCATAACCCAGGATGACAGCTTTATTTTTATGCCGGTCTCCGGCATCCGTACCTCAGGCGACAACCTGCATGATCGGGACTATGTGGGGGAGCATGACCGTCGCGTAGCGGTGTTGGACATCCGTGCCCTGTTGGCCGCGGGAGATAACGTCAAGTGTGCTGCGGCCCCCGCCGCGGCTTGGGACAACAGCGGTCCAATCAACGCCCTGGGGCAGCAGACCTCCGTAGGCCCCTCCGGCCTGAAATACAAGAATCGGAAAGATTATCACCACAATGGCATCTTCTGGCCCAACAACGGTGCCAAAGACTGTCCCGATCAGATCGACCTGGTGGACTACAGCGGTCACGGGGAGGACGGCATCGTCGGTACCGCAGACGATCACCCGGACAACGAGACCAGCCGCGGCGGCCCCCACTTCACGGTGCACGACCGCAATGACAAGTACATAGCCACCAGCCACTACTTCGTGGACCTGCGCAAGTTCGCCATCAAGGATGCGGGGCTGCTTCTGGCCGCCCTGGGGCTAGAGCAGTCCTGGCAGTTCGATGGCAACGCCTATCCCCCCGGCGGACCGAACGTCGGTGAGCATCCCCCCGGCGGTTTAGGCGAGGTCCATGAGGCCCTGAGGATACCGGGCGGCCGTACCAACATACTTCCCGGCACCGGTTCGGTAGGAGATAACACTCTCTGCATGATGCGTTGGAATCGCAGCGGGACAAATTTGAAACTCGATACCAGCTTCAATTCCAAAGATCCCGCTTCCCCCTTGGGTTGTATCGACTTCGACTTTGGCGATACGGGCAAGCTGTGGCCGGCCAACGGTGCCCGCCACCTTGAGGCGGGCAACGCCAGCCCCCACGCCATGTCCTTCTACACGGTGGGGGCCAATTCGTTCTTCACCAACGGTGAGCCCTTGCGCAACTAGTGGCAGGACTATCAAGACAACGGGTCGGCCACGGATTGGCCTGGATGGCACTATTTTGCCTGGTGCTCGGGACGGGGTTTTTACTCCAAGACCGAGGTAATCAATCGGTCCCCGCAGAAGAACCGCGCCATATACATACCCAGATCCCAGGGTCGGGATATGTATGTCCCATGCACCCTGAGATCCGTGCCGGAGAGCCTGCCAGATGTCCTATCTGCGGCATGGATCTGGTGGCCTCCAAACCAGACGTTGATCTGGGCACCGCCCTCTCCCGGAATCAACATGAGGATGTCCAACCCAGAAACCAAGACAAACAATCGGTTCCGGCAGAAGAACCGCGCCACATACATACCACAACCCCAGGGTCGGGATATGTATGCCCCATGCACCCTGAGATCCGTGCCGACAAGCCGGCGAGATGCCCCATCTGCGGCATGGATCTGGTGACCTCCGAATCCGACATTGATCCAGATAGGGCCTCCTCCCGGAGCCGGCATGAGGATGTCCAGCTATCTCCATATGTGATAAACACTCTTGGGGTGCGGCTTGGCCTGGTTGAACGGACCGATCTGGTGCGCAGCATAGAGTTGCCAGGATTCGTGCAGCAGATTCGCGCCGGCCAGCAAACCCGCTATCGTGCACTGACTCCGGGAAAGGTGGTGGCCCTGAATGTGGAACCGGGACAATGGGTTGAAAAAGGGACTCACCTGTTTGATTTCACCTCCCAGGAACTGGAGGCGGCCCAGCGCTGGCATCTGGAGCGGTTGGTAGAATCGGAGGTCTCGACGACACAGGTTGAGGGCAGAGATTCCAGCAACCCTGACAGCGATACTGCCGAACAGGACGCCGCATCGGTACTGGAGTTGTCGCGCCGCCGTCTTCAGGCGCTGGGGCTACCGGCGGAGTTGATCCAGCGCCTGGAGCGCAAACGGGAGCTGATAAAGGTGATCAAGCACCATGCCCCCCATGCTGGCCGTGTGATGAATCTAACCATTGCCGGTCCTGCCGACCTGAATAAGGGGGAATCCATCTTTACCCTCGGTGGCCTAGTGCGAGCCACGGTGTTGGCCAATGCCTTCCAGCGGGACGCCCGGTGGATTCAGAACGGTCAGCCTGCAGAGATAAGCATCCCCGGTGAAGCTGGCCGTGTGTGGCCTGGAGTGGTAAACCAGGGGGCTGTCTCCATCAATCCCACATCCCAGAATATCGGGGTACGGCTCTCTTTCAGCGCACCCTTGGACCGGGTTCGCAGCTCCATGTATGTAGAGACTCGTATTCTTGGAGAGGTGCGCCGAGGGGCCTTAACCGTGCCCACGGCGGCGGTGATCTACGACGAAAGGCAGGCGCGGGTGGTCCGCGCCTTGGGGGACGGGCGCTTCCACCCCGTAGAAATCCGCACCGGCCTGGAGGTGGGCGACGTGACCGAGGTGCTGGAAGGCCTAAAAGAAGGGGAGCGTGTAGTGACCTCAGCCCAGTTTCTGATCGACTCTGAAAGCAATCTCAATCTCGCCTTGCAGCGTCTGGGGCGTGATGCCACCCCATGATAAGTGCAATAATCCGCTGGTCCCTGCGCCAGCATCAATTGGTGATGCTTGGGGCCTTGATCTTCCTGAGCCTAAGTCTCTATTCCCTAGGCAAGCTACCCCTGGATGCAATCCCTGATCTGTCTGATGTTCAGGTAATCATCAAAACCTCCTACCCTGGACATGCACCGGCAGTGGTGGAGGACCAGATCACTTATCCCCTGACCAGCGCCCTGTTGTCGGTTCCGGCGGCGACCACTGTGCGGGGCTACTCCTTTTTTGGCGACTCATATATCTATCTGCTGTTCGAGGATGGCACCGATCCCTACTGGGCCCGCTCCCGGGTGTTGGAGTTTCTGGAACAGGGTAAGGGGCAGCTCCCGTCAGGGGTGGAACCCGCCCTCGCCCCCGACGCCAGTGGTGTAGGCTGGGTTTATCAATACGCTCTAGTGGATCGCAGTGGCCAGCATGACCTTTCTCAGCTCCGCAGCCTACAGGATTGGTTTTTAAAGCTGGAACTTCAGGGACTCCCTGGAGTGGCGGAAGTGGCCACCGTGGGCGGGATGGTAAAGGAGTATCAGGTGGTACTGGATATTGGGCGTATGCGGGCCCACGAACTCTCCCTGTCCTCTATTACCCAATCGATCCGGGACAACAACCGGGAGGTGGGGGGCTCGGTTGTGGAGATCGCTGAGGCGGAGTACATGGTCCGTGGCCGCGGGTACATTAGCGATGTGGACGACTTGGCACGGATTCCCTATCTTGACCGGCGGGAAGCGGGTGCACCACTTCTGTTGCAGGATTTCGCGGATGTACGCCTGGGTCCCGCCCCCCGCCGTGGGGTGGCCGATCTGGATGGTAAGGGAGAGGTGGTGGGCGGGATCGTGGTAATGCGTAGCGGAGCCAACGCCCTTGATGTGATCGAACGGGTCAAGGCCCGTCTAGCCGAGCTGGAACAGGGACTGCCCGAAAATGTGGAGCTGGTCTCAGTCTACGACCGAGCGCCATTGATTATAGAGGCGGTCAACACCCTGGGCCATAGGCTGGTGGAAGAGTTTATTGGCGTACTCCTGGTCTGCCTGGTGTTTCTGCTCCACCTGCGGGCCGGGCTGGTGGTGCTGTTCACATTGCCCGTGGCCATCTTCGGTGCTCTGGCGGTGATGCAGTGGCAGGGGATGAGTGCCAACATTCTCTCCCTAGGCGGCATCGCCATCGCCGTGGGTGCAATGATGGACGCCGCTATTGTAATGATCGAACACGCCCACAAGCGGTTGGAGCAGGGTGGAGAGCGGGTACAAGCCATCCGGGAGGCCATGGTGGAGGTGGGGCCAGCCATCTTCACATCGCTGCTGATCGTCACCGTCAGTTTCCTGCCGGTACTGGCACTGGAGGATGTGGAGGGACGCCTGTTCACCCCCCTTGCTTACACCAAGACCTATGCCATGGCCCTGGCGGCGGCCCTCTCTCTGACCCTGGTGCCAGTGCTAAGCCTCTATCTCCTGCGTGGGCGCATCCGCAGCGAAGAGCACAATCCGCTCAACCGGTTCTTTCTGAGAATATATCGTCCGCTATTGGGCTGGAGCCTCGGCCACCCTCGGCAGGTAATTGGTATTGCCATCGTTGCCACCCTGTTTCTGCTCTGGCCCCTGTCTCGTCTGGGCGGGGAGTTCATGCCACCCTTGGAGGAGGGAGACCTGCTCTATATGCCCACCACCCAGCCGGGAATTTCCATCGGCAAAGCACGCCAACTACTGCAACAAACTGATGGAGTAATCCGCACATTGCCTGAAGTGGCGAGTGTGTTCGGCAAAGTGGGGCGGGCCGATACCGCCACCGATCCAGCCCCCTTGAATATGATTGAGACCACCATCCGCCTAAAACCCAAGGACCAGTGGCGCCCCGGCATGACCCGGGAGAAGCTGGTGGCCGAACTTGATGAACGGTTACAGTTGCCCGGTCTAACCAACGCCTGGCTGATGCCTATATCGGCGCGCATCGACATGCTGGAGACCGGAGTCCGCACACCGGTGGGAGTACGCGTCACAGGCCCTGACTTGACCCGGATCCAGGAACTCGGCAGTCAGATTGAGGCGGTCCTCAAGCCCCTGGCCGGCAGCCGGGCAGTGTTTGCTGAACGCCCGCTGGATGGCCGCTATATCGAGATAGAGGTGGACCGGGATGCCGCCGCCCATTTCGGAATGAATTTGTCCGATGTACACCAAGTGATCGAAACCGGCATAGGCGGGACGATCGTAGACTATACCGTTGAAGGGCGGGAACGCTATCCCATCAATGTGCGCTATCCGCGGGAGGTGCGGGACTCCGTGGCAAAATTGCGGGACTTGCCAGTATTTCTCGAATCGGGGGAGCAGATCCGTCTGAAGGAGGTGGCCCGTGTGGAGGTGAGATCCGGGCCCGCCACCATCAAGAGTGAAAATGCTCGGCTTACGGGCTGGGTCTACGTGGACGTGGACGATCCGAACCTTGCAGGCTACGTGGCCCGAGCCCGCACCGCGGTGGAGCAACAGGTGGTCCTTCCACCCGGCTACGCCATCGCCTGGAGTGGCCGCTACGCTCACCTAATTCGCGCCCAGGAACGACTTGCTTTTCTTGTGCCCCTGACCCTCGCCCTGGTGGTGCTGCTTTTATACGCCCAGTTTCGCTCCACCTCCCGTGTCTTCATGGTCCTTTCCGCCATTCCCCCCGCACTGATCGGTGCCTTCTGGCTGCTCTATCTGCTCGATTTTCGTCTCTCAGTGGCTGTAGCCGTGGGATTCATCGCCCTGATCGGCGTGGTAGTGGAGTTCGGCGTGGTCATGCTGCTCTATCTAGACCGGGCCATGGCCCATGCTCGCCCCCGAGACAGGGCCGGCCGCCAGGAAGCGATCATGGCCGGGGCGGTTCTGCGTCTGCGCCCCAAGCTGATGACTGTCGCCAGCCTGTTCGCCGGCCTGCTGCCCATCATGTTGGGCGATGGTGCCGGTTCCGAAATGATGCAGCGCATTGCCGCGCCTATGCTGGGCGGCATGCTTAGCGCGCCTCTAGTCTCCCTGTTCCTGATCCCGGTGCTCTACCAGTGGCTGGAAAAGGGCGATAAATCCGGGGCAGGGGACCGATCGACCAGGAGCTAAATCCATGGATACCTCAACCTTACATCCTATCAACCTGCAGAGTGTCGAATGAAGCCTAATAACACCCGAATATTTATCCTGTTGCTGTTCCTATGCACCCAGGTACAAGGAGAGGGAGCATTTGGCCTCCCGGCTCATGACCGAGCAAGTACCCACTCCGATTCCGACCATGCGATGCTGCGCGGGCTGATCAGCGCCAATCGCACCGATCTCATGGCGAAGCTCCTCACCAGCCCGGAGACGATCGATCATCCCCATCAGGATGGGCACAGCTTGCTGCACTATGCTGCCATGTACGGCAGCCCCAAAGCGGTGACATTGTTGCTGGATGCCAAGGCGGATATCGAGGCGCGGGATCAAAGAGGGGCCACTGCCCTGCTCCTCGCCGCCCGCGAGGGACGTCAGGAGATTGTATCCCTGCTTCTGGATCAGGGGGGCCGGCTTTCGGCCCGAGATCACGAGGGAGTCAATGCCATGATCGCCAGTGCCGAGCGAGGTCACCTCCCGGTAATGAGACTCTTGCTGGCACGGGGAATTGCCATTGACGCCACCGACGACGACGGTGCCACGGCCCTGATCAACGCCCTACTCCGAGATCAACGTGCCGCTGCCAGACTGCTCATCGAGGCCGGCGCTGACATCGAAGTAATGGATGAGTTTCGCAACACTGCCTTGTTAGTAGCAGCCCAGAAAGATGCCACGGAACTGGTCAAGGCCCTGATCGTCGTAGGCGGCAGTCTGCGAAGCCGGGACAACCTCGGCAATACCGCCCTCATCTACGCCATCTGGCGTCAAAACCTGGAACTGGTGGAGTTGTTTGTGGACCACGGCGCGGATATTGAATCGGTCTTTGTACAGGGCGCCCGTCCCTTGATGGCCGCCGCGGGAGTTGGAGACATCTCAATTCTCGATTATTTGCTGCTCGAAGGGGCTGATATCAACGCCAGTGACGGGCAAAGAGCCACTGCCCTTCATTATGCGGCCCGAAAAAACCGCCCCCGAATCATTGAGCGGCTGCTCCGGGCCGGAGCTTACCCTGACCAACAGGACGTTGCTGGACGCACCCCACTCACCATCGCCGCCTCTATGGGACACATACAGGCCATCGAGGCCCTGCTGGCAGCGCAGGCTGATATCGACCATCCAGACAAGAGCGACCGGACCCCTCTCTACTGGTCGGTAAACCATCAACGCATTGCAGCCACGCAGAACTTGTTGGTTGCGGGAGCCGATCCAAATCTGGCGGAACGCAGTAGCATTACACCACTGATGCGCAGTGCCTCTCTCGGCGGCAGAGCTACCACCGAGGCATTGCTCAAACATGGCGCTGCGGTGGACGCTCGGGCCACTGGCAATGTCACCGCCCTCGCCTTCGCGGTCAATAAAGGCCAAGTGGTTCAGGTGCAAATTCTCCTCGCCCACGGTGCCGATTCGGACGTGGCTGACAGCAATAGACGAACTCCGCTATTCTACGCCATTGGCAAGGGCCACCAGACTATCATCGACCTGCTGCTTCAGAAGAAGCCATCGCTCAATATCGTCGACATGCACAAAAAGACCCCCGTCGACTACGCCATCGAAAACGACCAAATCAGCCTGGCGGAACGACTAATGGGATTGGGTGCTAAACAGGCCAAGGAACTAGAGCAACGGTAGAGGTAGAGCGGTATCCTTCACTTGAACCACAGTACGGCATGAGATTCGCCAAAGCCCTCTTTCGTACTTCCGCTGTTATCGGCCCCGTAGCGTGGATAACCCCGTCTGGTCAAAATATTCATGCGGCCTCCTGATGGTAATATCGCAGAAGCCCACCTAACCGTTCCCTGCAACCAACTGATCCGTCAACACGACTCATTGCTGGCGTCGCGGTTGTAAATAATCCCCATAATATGACGCACAAGCAGAAGCTGCGGTTTAAGGCATTGCGTGAGAGCACGCTGAAAACAGCTCGTGCATGGGCCATCAAAGAGTTGGCCATGTCGCTCTGGCACTATGTCAGCAAAACATGGGCTAAAAAAGGCTGTGAGCGGTGGTTATCATGGGCCGTGCGCAGTCGTCTTGATCCAATCAAAGAAGTAGCAAAAACAATCAAAGCACACCTGTGGGGAATATTGAATGCAGTTGTGCTGAAGGTAAGTAATGGCCCGGCAGAAGGTCTCAACAGCCAGATAAAGATGATCAAGGTTCGTAGTAGAGGTTTCCGCAATAAGGAGCGGTTTGCCAATGCGATTTACTTCCACCTTGGTGGATTGAATCTTTACCTAGAGGGGGTGGTCAGGTGAACCTTACCCACTCGATCAGGGGAAGAGCCAATTCACTAAACAGTTGGTGGGTAGATAATGAAGTGCTATCAGCTTTCGAAAAAGAACAAGGCTTGATGAAGGAAAGAGAAGAAAAGATTGGTGTATTAATTCCTTTGGATTTAGATGGCTTTGTGTTTTCTAAAAAATGGACAAGAGATTATAAAAAACAGGTACAGTCTAGATCAGTAGCTTGTTTTAAAGAGTGGGAACAAAATTCAAGTGCATATCAGTCGGAATTGAAGAAATTGGTAGCGGCGATGAGAGCAGATGATGGTGCACGAGAACAGCCCCCAACCTCACTGCTATAAATTGGGGGTGTATAACAAGGCCGTAAACTTAGACGTATTTTTCGTTCGCTGCGCTCACTACAAATGTGCCGGTTACGGTTAGCGATAGCGTCCGTTTTGGTCACAAAGCAACTCTTGGGTTGGATTATTCGCGGCACTAGACGGTAGTCAAAAGACAATATTTTTCTCCACCCCCACATTGTGAGACAATCCCGCCCTCACCAGCAATTGCAGTAGCACAATTTCCCAGAATGCCAGACCAGCCCCACTCAACCGCAGCTCCAATCACTCTATCTGATCCCTCCAGCCCCCCGCTGCCAGAGGCTGTAGATGATCGCCTACAGTGGGGGCATATCTACGGGACAAGCGACGCCTTGGCGATAACATCAGCAGCTAAGGACTATCATGGTCTGATACTGGTGTTGGTCAAGGACGTTCAAGCGGCTTCGGACCTGGCTAATAGCCTCGGTTTCTTTCTTTCCGGAGCAGACATCCAGTTAGCAAAATTTCCGGATTGGGAGACCCTGCCTTACGATGTGTTCCCCCCGCTGCCGGAACTTGTGTCGGAACGGCTTAAGACCCTGTATCGACTCCCCAGGATGAAGAAAGGGGTACTGATCGTACCCATTGGCACTATGCTGCATCGCCTTCCTCCGCGTAAATATGTTGAGGATGGAACCTTTCTCTATCGTATCGGTGATCATCTGTCGTTGGATGAAACCAGATCTCAACTGGAGCAGAGCGGTTATCAGTGTGTATCCCAGGTCCTGGGGCACGGTGAATTTGCGGTGCGCGGCTCACTCCTGGATCTGTTCCCGATGGGAAGTCAGCAACCCCTAAGGATTGATCTGTTCGACGATGAGATAGAGAGCATCCGTACCTTTGATCCGGAGACGCAGCGCACTCTGAAAAAGATTGGGCAGGCCGAAATCATGCCGGCCAAAGAGTTCCCTATGGACCCGGAGGCCATAACCAAATTTCGCCGCAGCTTCCGCAACACATTTGAGGGTGATCCAGGTAACAGTCTTATCTACCGAGAGGTTTCTGACGGCAATGCCCCGGGTGGCCTGGAATATTATCTACCGCTGTTTTTTGAACAGACAGCAACCCTGTTTGACTATCTGCCGGATGATTATCTAACCATCCAATATGAACAGATTCGAGACCAGGCAGAGATTTTTCTCGAACAGGTCAACACCCGCTATGAGCAACGTCGGCACGACAGGGAACGGCCACTGTTGCCACCCAGTGAGATATTTCTTACCAGCGATGAGCTGGCCAACCGACTGAAAACAGGTCGATCCATTCGGCTCCAGCGATCAGAGATTGAGTCGCGCGCCAAGGGCTACAAGGCATTTCACAACTTCAACACCAGACCACTGCCCCCACTAGCGTTCCAGGCCCGGACCACCAACCCGGCCGCTGCACTGCAACGCTTTATCGAAGGGAAACCGGGTCGAATCCTATTTGTAGCCGAGAGCGCCGGGCGGCGCGAGATGCTGCGGGAGACCCTGGGTGGATACGGCATCAAAACCACTCAGGTAGAGGGCTGGGGTGATTTTCTGAGCAAGGCCCCAGATCTGGCCATGGCCGTGGTCCCGCTGGAACAGGGGGCATGGCTTCCCGGCATGGGGGTCGCGGTTGTATCTGAGATCCAGCTCCTGGGTGAAGTGGTACGCCAGGAGCGCAGACGCAAGGCGAAATTTGGCGATTCAGACCAGGTCATACGCAATCTCACCGAGTTGCATATTGGCGCACCTGCGGTGCATGAAGACCACGGGGTCGGACGTTATCTGGGTATGCAAACCCTGGAGGTTGGCGGCATACAGACCGAGTTTCTCACCCTGGAATTTGCCAAGGGTGACAAACTCTATGTCCCGGTCTCATCTCTGCACCTAATCAGCCGCTACTCGGGGGCATCGCCGGAGAACGCCCCACTGCACCGCCTGGGCGGAGATCAGTGGGAACGGGCCAAGCGTAAGGCCGCTGAAAAGGTGCATGACATAGCAGCTGAACTGTTGGAGATACATGCCCGGCGCGCAGCCAATCAAGGCCACGCCTTTCCACAACCTGGGGATGAGTACGCCAGCTTCGCAGCAAACTTTGAATTTGAAGAGACACCGGACCAGCAGCAGGCGATAGATGCAGTGCTATCGGATATGGAATCACCCCAACATATGGAGCGGGTGATCTGTGGTGACGTTGGATTCGGCAAGACCGAAGTGGCCATGCGTGCCGCCTTTGCCGCGGTACAGGGAAACAGACAGGTGGCGATTCTGGCGCCCACCACGCTACTGGCACAACAACATTACCAAAATTTCGCTGACCGGTTTGCCGACTGGCCGGTTCAGGTCAAGAGCCTTTCCAGATTTGGTACTACCAAGCAACAGCAGCAGGTACTCAAGGGATTGGCCGATGGCACGGTGGACATCGTAATTGGCACCCACAAACTGTTGCAGAAAGACGTTAAATTCAAACAACTTGGGCTGATAATCATTGATGAGGAGCACCGCTTCGGCGTGCGTCACAAAGAGAGTCTCAAGGCCCTGCGGGCGGAGGTGGATATCCTTACCCTAACCGCCACCCCCATACCCCGAACCCTGAATATGGCACTGTCAGGATT
>SWBY01000007.1_pt1 | contig 36419 bp, 28 predicted proteins | sample 4693071 | NCBI WGS metagenome assembly SWBY01 (sample SAMN10267273, study PRJNA491770) | bioreactor metagenome | isolation source: DHS bioreactor inoculated with marine methane seep sediment | place: Japan: Omine Ridge, Nankai Trough | collected 2006-05-06 | reverse complement strand
GGAATCGAATCTGCTTCTGATGATATTGATGTGATCGTAACTTCACCTACACCGAACTTACTGATTGAATTACCTGACACAATAGAGTTTGAGCATTTCACTACCATCGATGTTGATTTTACTCCCTTTATAACAAATAATACAGGCAACGATATCACATTAAGTTATAGTGGAAACGTTTATATACAAATTACATTGTTAGACAATTTCATTGTTCATTTCGAAGGAGTTGGACTTTGGATCGGCACAGAAACAATTACATTTAGTATCACTGACGACCGCGGACGTGAAGTAGCCAGCGATAATGTTGATGTTACTGTGACACCTGAACCTGGGGAAATTACTATAAACCTTCCAGACGAAATAACCATGATTACGAACACAGTTCGGGAAGAGGACCTATCAATTTACATCTCAAGTGTATTCAGTTATACAATTACCTGTGAACCTACAGATTATATTAACGTGGAATTCAATAATATGGGGCATGCTATTTTCTCTGTCATCGAACCTGGTTGGGTAGGAACCGAAAACATCGTTTTCATAGTTACCGATTTTTTTGGATTAGTAGAAACAGATGATATGGACGTCGTAGTGCTGCCTGAAGCTGGAATGTCTTTAACTCTACCCAGTACTTTTATGTTTGAAGTAGATCAAACTGCGATTCGTAATCTGTCAGGATTTACTGATGAAGAAGACGTAACGTTTACCGTTGAAGGAAACCAAAATATAAATTTCAGTTTTTCAAATCAGGATTTGACAATGACTACCAGCCCTGGTTGGACTGGAGAAGAAACTGTCACTATCATAGCCGAATCGTCAACTGGAGGCCAAGCTTTTGATGATGTAACTGTAATCGTGCATCCGGTTTTTGATAATAGTGCAGCTTACAAAGGAGAATCATACGATGGCTTTGATTTCGCATTTGGCTATTTAATTGAAAGTTTCACTCTGTCCGGCGTAGTGGTAGATGTGAATACTGCAGAGCGAATTCCAGCTGCGATCGTTACAGTTGGAGAACTAGAAACAATTGCCAATGATGTTGGAGAATATGAGATTGATGTTGAATTTGGTGTGTATGACATTGAGTGCTCTGCAACTGACTATGAAACATTCATAGTAGAAGATTTTGCTATCGAAGAAGATGTAGTGTTGAATTTCCAATTAACTCCTAATGTATCAAGCGATAATATTCTCAATTTATCTACTCTACTACAAACAAATATGCCCAACCCATTCAATCCTGAAACAACAATCTTTTATTCTCTGGAAGAAACATCAGAAGTGTCTCTGGAGATCTATAATGTAAAAGGTCAGAAAGTGAAACAGCTTGTCAATAGTCAGATTGCTGCCGGTCAGCATTCGATTATCTGGGATGGAAAAGATGATGCCGGTCAGAGTGTGGCTAGCGGTGTATTCTTCTATAAAATGACGGTTGGAGATTATTCCAGTGTCAAAAAAATGATGCTATTAAAATAGTGAAAAGGAGAAATTCTGATGAAAATAATTAATAAAATAACAGTTACCCTGGTTCTGTCATTGATTTTATTCCCGGTTGCTATTTTCGCCAATAACCTACAGATATCGAATGTTTTTCTAGTTGATAAAAACATAGATGAAGATTATGTAAATATTAAATTTGATGTATCCTGGGAGAATTCCTGGCGTTTTGAAGATGGTGCCGCAAACTGGGATGCGGTATGGTTGTTTGCCAAATATAGAATCGACAACGGAGATTGGAATCATTGTACACTTTCGGTAGAAGATGCACAGCATAATATTGCGGAAGGCGGCATGATTGATGCTTCTTTCGAACATGATAACATTGGTGCTGGGGCATTCATTTTCCTAAATGAAGTTGGCAGCGGTGATATCAATTGGCAGAACAATAAAATTCGCTGGAATTACGGTTTGAATAATGTGACGGATGATGATGTAGTAGAAGTTGAATTGCTCGGGATTGAAATGGTTTATATACCAGAAGGACACCATAATCTGAATACGGTTGATTTGCCTGTGTGCGATAGCGAAATATTCAACGATCCAATGCATGAAAATTCGATGATCGAAATTACTAGTGAAGATGAGATCCCGGCTGGGTCAATCAGGTGGACAGATGGTTTTGTCTGGGGTGGTGTTGGTTACAGCAATGGATTTTCTTACGGCTGTGATAATTTAAATGCTGATTATCCCAAAGGTTTTCAGGCTTTTTATTGTATGAAATATGAACTTTCTCAAGGCCAATATGCAGAGTTCTTAAATACCCTGATTGAATCTCAAGCAGCAGCCAGAAATCCTATGGGAAGTAATAACTACAATATCTTCAGAGGAACTATATCCGGACAATGGCCCCAGATTGAAGCAACCAGACCCGATAGAGCAGCAAACTTCATGAATTTCATGGATCACCTCGCTTATTTGGATTGGGCTGGATTACGACCAATGACTGAATTGGAATTCAATAAAGCCTGTCGAGGAGATAGAGATGTTGTTCCCAATGAATTTGCTTGTGGTACCAGTAATTTTGTAACAAACGCTTTACACATCAGTGGTGACGAAGATGGAACCGAAACTATCACCGATTTAGGAGCTAATGCAGCTTATTCAACTGGCGATGGACATATTGGAGGAGATGGTGGACGCGGTCCATTACGCTGTGGCATTTTTGCTACTCCCGATGCTACAACTCGGGAACAATCAGGTGCTTCATTTCATGGGATAATGGATCTTTCCGGCAATGTAACAGAACAATGCATCTCAATTGCTGGCTTCAGAGGATTTGAATCTCTTCCAACCTATGCCGGTACATTCGATGGATCTCATGGTGATGGATTGTTGTCCAATGAAGGATTTGCTACGAACTTGAACTGGCCAGGAAGGCTGGACGCTGTTGGTGGTGGCAGAAGAGGTGGTTCTGTTGGGGGGAATGAATATGGGGGACAGGTTGATTATAGATATTCTGCCTGTGCTGCCAATGATTCTCGAAATTATGAAGACGGATGCCGTGGAGTTAGATCTCAATAATAAAAAATTGTTTTCCGGTCTTAATTGCAAGGCCGGGAAACAACTATAATGAGGAAATTTAGATGTTGAAAAAGCTTTGTATTATTCTCTGCAGTATTACTTTCTGCTTATTATTTGCAACCCCTGTGAATGTTGTCGGTGAAGTTTTCCAAGAAACTTGTGACAGCTGAGGTAATGATTATTCTGTAGCGCGTGCCGCTCTTTTAGATCTTTCCTCAGAATTTGATGATTTAATTCCTCTAATCTGGCAATTGAATGATAGTACAATTCCAGGTGCAAGTCCTATAGCATCACCCGATGCAGTGTCCAGGTTAAACTGGTATGGCCAAACCGTCAGCAGCTTTCCCTACGCCCGTTTTGGCGGCAGCCAGGGTTATTTTGGAGACAACAATGTTTATAACGTATATCTTGGATATTATAATCAACTTGTAACCGAGGAAAGTCCTTTTCAATTGGATCTGAGTTTTACTATAAACGATGAAGGGAATTTCGTTTTGAATGCAGAAGTGGAAGTTACACAAACCATTCAAACTCTAGAAAATAAAATCTTTTTTGTCTTAACATATCATAATAATACAAACTACTCATCGACTGTTGTGGCAAAATCTGTAGAAGTTCCATTGGATATAACTCAAATCGGGCAAAGTAGCTCGTTTAATGAAATTATTGAAAGAGATCTGAACTGGAATGTAACTCAGTTAAAAACCGTTGCAGTTATCCAATCGTGGAACGACCAATCGATTCTACAAGCAGAACAGGTTGGATTTGAAGGATTAATTCCTAGTTTTGAAGCGGATATTACTTCCGGTCCCGCCAGTATGTCAGTAGATTTTATCAGTTCTTCACTGCCGCTTTCCGGCATTGAAAGCTGGAATTGGGATTTTGATGGAGATGGAGTTTTCGACAGTCAAATAGAAAACCCTACGTATCTATACGACACACCGGGTATTTTTGATGTGACTCTAGTTATTTCAGATGGCACAGAAACCAGACAATTAACCTGGGAAGATTACATCGAAGTTAATTCAACACAGACCGCATCTGGACAAATTGCCGGTTATTGGCGTAACGATCTAAGTCCTTATACATTGGCAGATTCTGTGTTTATTGCTGAAGGGAAAGAATTAATTATTGACCCGGGAGTTGTTATAAACTGTGCTCTGGATTCACAACTCAATATTCAGGGCTGTTTGATTGCTGGCGCCCATAATGGTGATCCTATAATTATTACGAGTACTACTTCCTGGAAAGGAATTACTTTTTTGGATACTGAAATGGAAAATGATTTGATCAATTGTCACATTTCGCAAAGTTCATCCTGTGCTCTCAAAATTGAGAATTCTGCTGTTAACTTATCCGACAGCAAAATATTCGATTGTTTCTCGGACGATTTTGCCGCAGCAATTTATATACACAATTCTCCTAATGTTTTAATTCAAGGAAACTTAATATCCAATAACAATGGGACAGATTTCGCATCAATTATTTATGTCTCATCATCAAATCCAGATATTAAGAACAATATTATAGTAAATAATACATCCGAAAGTTTTGGCTCGATTGAGTTGGATACTGGTTCAAATGCCTATCTACAGAACAACACCATTTCCCATAATTTTAGTGGAATAGCATCGTTACGCATTAAAGATTCCTTCCCAATCATTCGAAATTGCATCATTTGGGAAGGGGGAAACTTATTATCTTTAGAAAATGGAATGCCGGTGATAAGCTACAGTTGTGTATTCGGTGGATATACGGGAAATGGTAATGTAGGAATAGATCCGTTATTCGTAAATCCTTCCGACGGAATTGGATCTCAATTTAGTGGAATCAATGCCAATTGGATTCTGGGACTCAATTCTCCCTGTGTGGATGCTGGTAATCCTGATGAAATTTATAATGATATTGAAGATATAAATAATCCAGGTTATGCTTTGTTCCCTGCACGCGGTACTCTGAACAATGATATGGGAGCTTTTGGTGGGATTGGAAATGGCTATTACGATATTGTTGGAATAGATGAAAACTTGATCGTTAATAAACACAAAATCACTTTATCAAATTATCCAAACCCTTTCAATCCTTCAACAACAATTTCTTTTTCTGCTCATGAGAATACGGAACGTATAGAGATAATTATTTATAATTTGAAAGGCCAGAAAGTAAAAATGTATACGTTCCTAAATGGTGGTTTTGGAACGCGTGAACAAAGTGTTATTTGGAACGGAGATGATGAGAATGGAGAAACTGTCTCATCTGGAATATATTTGTACCGGATAAAATCCGGAGATTTCGTAAAATCTAATAAAATGTTACTTTTAAAATAAAAAATTAAATTAAAGATTTCTCTGTAAAATAGATCAGCTCATTCTTTTATGAGATTTCTATATTTTTTAAAGAGTAATTTTTTCAAGAACTATGGAGGATATATGAAAAGAATAATGATATTTATTTTATTTATAATAACAACACTATTGATTTGGGCAAGCAATGACTTGTATGATGTGAATGGAAATTTACCTGCAAATTATAGAAGATCGGGAAATGATGTAGATTTGAACCTAAATAGAAGTGCTGAGGATGATCTTAGAAATATATGGGAAGGTATAGGACCATGGGGTGGTGATGTTACTTCTCTGGGGATTTGCCCAGAATTGCCTACGACACTTTACGCTTGCCTGGGAACTCCCTATATTAGCCTAGATGCAGGAGAAAACTGGAATGTTTGGCAAAATCTGGCTGTGCATTCTACTACTATTAAAGTTGTCAAGACCGCTGAAGGTGGAATCTATTATGCCAGTGGTGACTATAATGATGGATTATTCAAGTCTGTTGATAGCGGAACTACATGGACACACATAAATAATTTTCCAATATCACTAAGAGATATCACCGTAATTTCTGTAGATCCTGTTGATACAAATATAATTTATATCGGGGTTGGAGGTAATACAGCTGCTACTAATTGGACGCAGATTGCCAAGAGTTTGGATGGTGGTAGTACATGGACAGTATTGAACACCGATGTTATTGATTTAACAATGGGAATAACAGATATTGCAATTGATCCTTCCAATACACAGAACATTATTGTTTCGTGTGCAGGAGGTTTTGGCGGAGGAGATGCAGCTTATTCTTTTGATGGTGGGAATTCCTGGCAAAATATAGCATCTACACTTCCTGTTCAATATCCATTCAATGATATTGAAATTTCTGGGAACGATGTTTATCTTTCAGGAGGGCAACTTTTTGGAAGTCAGTATGTAGGGGTTTATAAATCTCAGATGGGAATATTTTCCTGGCAGAATATCTCTACTAATTTTCCACTTCCAGTAGTGAATAAAGTTGTAGTTAACCCAGATTACAACAACTTTATTTATGCAGTAACGGAGGGTGACGGCATCTACATTTCCAGTAATAGTGGTGTAAGCTGGAGCTTCACGACCAATGGTGTAAATAACTTCTCTATCTTCGATTTGATCCTAAATCCAGCAAATTCTATGGAACTTTTTATCGGTTGTAAGAGTATGGCAGTGTACAAAAGTGTTGATTTAGGTTCGAATTGGCAAAGTGCCAATTTCGGCATCGCAACCCTTAGAGTAAATGATATAGCAGTTGATCCCACCAATTCGAATAATATTATAGTAGGATACGAAGCCGAGAATTCTGGTGGATGTTATATGTCATTAGATGGCGGAACTACATGGAATGCTGTTGAGAATTTACCAGCAACCAGGTTTTCTGCAGTTACGTTCGATAACTCGGGAAACATTTATGCCTGTTCCCAAGGACCCACAACTGTTGCTCCGGAAGGTGTTTATAAATCAACTGACGGAGGAGTGTCCTGGATTAACACAGGACCGGACATTGGTCCTAATTTTGAGACTGAGTTATGGGAAATAGAAATCTCAGAATCTTCCGATGATCTTATTTTCACATCGGGAAATCATTACGGGAATGGTGGTTGGGCATCTACTATTTATCGAACTACTGATGGTTGTAATACAGATTGGGGAGAAGTCTATATTGGCCCCGATGATTATGGAGTACGTGCCATAGAACTGGCTCCAAATTCAAATGATCAGATTTTGTATGCAGGCACTTTTACATACAATGGAACCGGTTCATTTTTAAAAAGCACAGATCAAGGGCAATCCTGGAATAATATTGATAATGGATTGCCAGTTAACTGCTGCCAATGTTTAAGCATTGCCGTAGATACTTTGAACCCTAACTTGGTTTATGCAGGAACAGGTCATTATTCAGCTGGTTATTTTATAATGAAAACAGAAGATGGTGGAGACAACTGGGATTCGGTTTATAACGCTAGTTCTGATGTATCAAGTCTCATTATAGATCCTGATGACAATAACCACATTTATGCTTCGTTGCGAAATACTGGAGTAGCGATGTCTAATAATGGAGGAATAAGCTGGCAGGATGCAGCAGCAGGACTACCATTTGGTGGACAGATGTCACGTTTCTCCAACAGTTTTGAAGATAATAGTGAAACAAAATTTTATTTGGGTTCCTACAATCGAAGCGCATTTATTAACACAATGGATATTACCTCCAATTTGAATCCACCCAATAATGTTACAATTAACGTAGTTGAATTCAATGATGTTGCATTAGTCTGGGAAGAGCCTGATCTAACTTCAGCAGTATTAACAGGATATAAGATTTATAAGGATAGTGAACTATTATTAGAAATTCTTGAACTCACGACACTTGAATATGTAGATACGGGATTAGATGTAGGAGTGTACGATTACTCTATCACTGCTGTTTATGCAGTAGGTGAATCTGAACAGGCTGAGTTTGGAAATATTACTATTGTATTTCCTGTTCCAGATGAGGTAGAAGCTTGGTCAAATTGGCCAAATATTGTGGTTCAGTGGAATCCTCCGATTAGGGGAATCGAATCTTACAATATTTATCGAGATAATGAATTTTTGATAAATACTAATGAAACTTTCTATCTGGATGTAAATGTCCCTGTAGGTGACTATCTTTATAATGTTACCTGCCAATTTTCAGGTGGTTTTGAAGGTCCATTATCAGAAGATGTTTATGTAAATAATCATGGGACAAATTTGGAACAAGATTTAGTGAACTTGGAAACAGGACTGATCAGCAATTATCCCAATCCATTTAATCCTGAAACGAAAATCTATTTTGCCATTGCTAGAGAACAACAAGTTTCGATTGAGATTTTTAATTTAAAAGGGCAAAAAATAAAGCAGCTTGTTAGTAATATATTACCTGCAGGCCAACATTCAATTATTTGGAATGGAAAAGATAAAAATAATAAATCAGCTTCAAGTGGAATTTATTATTACAAAATGAAAACAGTAGATAAAGGCTTTCAACGAAAAATGATTCTCCTTAAGTAAGTTGGAAAAAAGCAATCTGGAAAGCTCCAACCCCCTCCCCCAAAGGAGCTTTCCAAATGCTAAAAATGAAGAATTGTATTTGGATCATACAATAAATAGCAAGATTACAAGAATGACGCGAATATCTAAAACCATTTCAATACTTCTTCAAAAATTAATAAAACAGCAAATCTAGAAAAAAAAAGAGAAAATAAATGCCTACAATGTATGAGATCTATCAGAGTCATTCATGTGAATATGACGAATTGGTTAATCACGAAGATTATAAGGGGAACTTAAGGAAATATCTATTAGATAATTTCGATTTTGATGGTAAAACTGTGATAGAATTAGGTGCTGGAACTGGCCGTGTAACAGATATATATGCTGCACGTGCTGACAGAATATTCCTCTTTGATAAATCACGTCACATGATTGAAAAAGCAAAAGAAAATCTTCATGATCATTCCAAAAAAATTAGATACGATATTAAAGATAACATGGATATAGAAAATGTAAAAATAAAAGCAAACATCGTTTTAGAAGGATGGAGTTTCGGTCATACAATTTCAGAGAATCGTTCTCAGATATATCAAACTGCCAACAAGTTGATATCTGATTGTAAGAGTATGCTGATTGAAAAAGGAACGATAATTATAATGGAAACATTAGGAACTAACACCGAAAATCCTAAAGCACCATCAGAATATCTATTGAAGTTTTATAATATGTTAGAAAGTGAGTATGGATTTAGAAAAAAAATATTGAGAACAGATTATCGGTTTGTATCAAATGCTGAAGCTAAAAGAATTACCGGATATTTTTTTGGAAGTGATTTTGAGAAAAATTTATTTTTTGATGAAGTTGGAATCGTAAAAGAGTTTACCGGAGTATGGAGTGTTACAAAGAGTAGATGTGTATGAATTTGAAATAACAGCTGGTGCCACTCTGGTTATACATTTATGTGCTATAGTTTATAATTGATTCTTTCACTAAGCAAGAAGTTGCACATAAATTTTATAAGATAACTGTATATAAGAAAAGAGCATATCAATTTTCTCGGTAACTTGACAAAATATTTGATCTTAAAATTCTTAGTTTTAATTTAATAGAGATATTTTTTGGGATAAAAAATTGCAGATTATTCATTTCCTAAAAAAGTCTTTGTAATGAGGTAGAGATGAAGAAACAAGAAGAAATTTTACAATTAATTGCTAAAATAGAAAATGCTGGCAATTCACCCGAAATATGTAAAAAACTTACTGAATCTGCATCTAAACAAATCGACACAATAAAAGATGAAATTGAAAAAGCAAGGTTCTATTATAAACTTGGAAAAATATTGGGTAATAGTTCTGAAATTGCACAATCAATTCTTTATTACAAAAATGCACTAAAAATATTCGAGACGGTTGGTGATAAAATGAATATTATCAAGTGCTATTTTTTTATAGGACATCAGTATCTCAAAATTGATAGTTTCGAAGCTGCCAAAGAGTATTTTACTTTAGCTTTAAAGGCAAGTTTAGAAGTTGGTGAAATGAATATCCATTCCAATAGTTCTCAAAACCTGGGGCGAATATATAATGAACTTGGAAATTATGATAAAGCCTTGGAAATGCTATTCTATTCATTAAAAATTTATCAAAGTGAGAATGACAAACAAAATATTGCTGAAGTTCTAAACAAAATTGCAATCAGTTTCACTGAAATAGGTTTGTATGATAGAGCTATTGAACATAATTTAAAAGCTATAGAAATTTGTGAAGCCTTGAATAAAAAAGGAGTATGCGCTTATACATGTAACAACATTGGAATAACATATCAGCACTCAAAGAATTATGAAGCAGCACTCGAGTATTTTTTCAAATCATTAAAATTGGGTGAAGAAATGAACGATCTCCGATTAATGACTTTTGTATTTAACAACATCGGAGAGATTTATTTAAGTCAGAAAAAATTCGAGCTAGCTCTGGATTATTTATTGAAAGCTAAGAAAACAGTGGCTGATACTGATAAATATGCCTTATCAACGATTCTTTTTAATCTTGGAAAAGCCTATTTAAAGCTTGGAGAACCTAACAAAGTATTCCAATATTTGGATCCTGCAATCGCATTATCGGAAGAATTAAATGTGCTATCAATAAAAATGGAGATATACGCCGGTGCACATGAAATTTACTCCGAGTTGGGAGAATTCGAATATGCCTATGATTACCTGAAAAAATATTATGAGATAAAAGAAAGTATTATAAATGCAGAATCAGCAAGAAAAATTGAAGAAACACAATCTGGTGATATTAACGGTCTTTTACATCGAGAAACAGATTCTCAGGATAATGATTTCCCCGAAATTATTGGTTGCAGTAAAGAAATGAAGGATTTGTTTTCTTTGATGAAAACGGTAGCAAATCATAATGTAAATCTTATGGTAATTGGTCCTACAGGTAGTGGTAAAGAGCTAATTGCAAAAGCGATTCATAGAAGATATCAAAAGAATGCACCTTTTATAGCAATAAATTGTTCCGCAATTCCAGAACATCTTTTAGAAAGTGAACTTTTCGGTTATACAAAAGGTGCTTTTACTGGTGCAGTTAAAGATAAAAAAGGAAAAATTGAAATGGCTAACAACGGCACTCTTTTTTTGGATGAAATTGGTGACATGCCCCTTTCTCTTCAAGCTAAAATGCTGCGTGTAATCCAGGAAAGAAAAGTTACTCCAGTCGGCAGTTCAAAATCAGTACCCGTATCATTTCGTATTATCTCGGCCACTCATAGAAATTTAAATAACATGATAGAAGCATCAGAATTCAGACAAGATCTCTTTTATCGATTGAATGTAATAAAGTTAGAAATCCCGACACTTGCAAAAAGAAAACTTGATATCCCTTTTCTTGTGAAGCATTTTATTAATAAATACAATGCAAAGTATGGGAAAAAAATTAAGTGTTCATCTGCGGATGTTATGAATTATTTGCTCTCACTTAATTGGCCGGGAAATGTTCGGGAACTGGAAAATGCAATAGAAAAAGCCGTTTTGTTATGTGCCGAGGAAACGCTTCATATTGAACTTTTTACAGATAAAACTTTATTGGCAGCAGAAACAGCTTCAAATAAAATCCCATTACAATGGCTTGAATACAAGTCGTACAGAAACAAGACTATAAATAAAATGGATGTTACATACGTGAATGAACTACTAAGTTCAGCGGATAATAGTGTTATTGAAGCTAGCAAAATTGGTGGTTTGGATAGAACACAAATCTATAGACTAATAAAAAAGAAAAACATTGAGCTTAAAGAATAGCATATAGTATTTTTTTTAACATTTACTGCTTGTGTCATTGATACTTTTCTTGTGACATTAATGTCACAAGTCGCATAACTTTATATATATCAGAAAGATAAGAAGCATTGTGGTCTTCTTTAGATTGCAAGCTTGTTACACAAAGGTCTCATTATACATTTCAAATTCATGTAATGATAAAATTTAAAATAAATTCATCCTATTACTGATGCAGGGCTAACTGATTACAGTTAAATAAATTATAAGGTACTATTAAACTATTTCAGTGCAATTATTACATTTGGCACAGCAAATGCAATTATTAGGGTAGTTTTGCAAAAGGGGGTGAGAATGTTGTTAAAGTGGGATGGTGAAAAATGGGATGAATATGGGGTAACTTTCCAATATTTTTCTAAATCAGAACAGCAAGACTCTAAACTACTTATTTTTAACTCTAAAGATGAGATAATTAGAACACTTGTAAGTGGTGGCCTAAGTATGGGAGAACATGTAATGGAGTGGGATGGAAAAGACGACTTAGAAAGACAGGTTCCAAGTGGTTTATATTATTATCAAATAGTCAATAGAGACTACAGGTCTCAACGAAAAACAATTATAATCTAATCAAGGAGGTAGTTTATGTTCAGATCACAAAGAGAGAACAATAGTTTATTCAGGATCACAACAATTTTAATTTTGATTTTTGCTGTTTATTCAGTATGTTTTGGACAGGAATCTGTAGAGTATTATCCGGGTATGATTACTATTAAAGTAATTGAAGAAATAGGAGAAATCTCCAGGCAAACAGGGGCAGTAACATTTAGAGATGCAAGTTTGAACGAATTGAGTTCTCGTTTTTCAATTGATGAAATTTCTAAAAGATTTAAGTATAATCAAGCAATCTTAGATCGCCAGTCTGATTGTCCCGATCTTTCTCGCATTTACAAACTGAAATTTCCCGAAAATATTAATGTTCACACAGTTGTTCAGGCTTTCAATGAAAATACAAATATAGAATATGCTGAGCCTATATCTATAATGCAAGAATTTGATGTGCCAAATGATGAATATTATTCTATTGAAAGTCATCTTCCCCAAATCCAGGCAAGTGAAGCATGGAACATTCATCATGGCGAAGACGGAGGTGATGTGCTTATTGGTATCTGCGATAGCGCTGTTGAGTGGAACCATCCCGATTTGTTAAATAATGTTTACCAAAACTTAGGTGAAGATGCCGATGGTGATGGGCATGTTCTGGAGTTTGTAGATAGCCTTTGGGTATTTGATCCGGGAGATGTAAACGGAGTTGATGATGATGGCAATGGTTATGTTGATGATTTTATTGGCTGGAATTATTATACTGATGATGGTTCTATGGAAAATGATCCAAATGGATCTTACTATAATATACATGGAACACATGTGGCGGGAATCGCTGCCGGAGTCACCAATAATGATATTGGTATCGCCAGCGTCAGTTGGAACGTAAAATTTTTACCTACAAAACACTCAAAAAATATTTTTGAATGGCCTATGGGTTATTTATACGATGTTTGGGACGGTGTTATATATTTGGCTGAGATGGGTTGCGATATCATAAATACCAGTTGGGGTGGCGGTAGCTATTCCAATGCCGTTTTCGAGGTTATAACTTATGCCAGGAGTTTGGGGAGCATTATGGTTGCAGCAGCTGGAAATTCAGACAATAATTTATCACTTACTTTTCCAGCTTGTTATCCAGGTGTAATCAGTGTAGCAGCTGTAACTCAGATTGACGAAAGAGCTCTTTATTCCAATTATGGTATTGGCGTAGATATTTGTGCTCCCGGAGGTTATGGTCATCCCTCAGGTTTAAATATTTATAGCACTATTCCCATCGCCACCTACCTCTTTGGTGCAGGAACATCAATGGCATGTCCAATGGTTGCAGGGTTATTGGGATTGGTAAAATCTTATCATCCGGATTGGAGTAACGAGCAATTAGTCTGTCAGGTTCTTGGTACTACCGATGATATTGATCAATTGAATCCTGGCTATACAAACATGTTAGGCAGCGGACGTATCAACGCTTACAGGGCTTTGGCAGAAACCAATGTAACCGTTCCCCAGGAACTGCGCCTGGAACTGGTTGAGTTTTTACCTATAAATGATGATAATGGCAACCAGATTCTGGAACCAGGTGAAACAGCCTCTCTGGGGATGGTTCTACGCAATTACGCACATTTTGTAGGTTCTGATAATGTTAGTTTCTCACTGAGTACAACAGATCCCGATGTTACTGTTGTAGATGGTACATATTCAGGTTCCATAGCTGCTGATGCTAATAACATCACTCTGGAAGATATCTTTACTATTCAGATTGATTCAGATGCTGAATCTCATTCGGTAACTTTTACAATTGAAATTGATGCTGATATAGATATTACCTATGGCAGCGAAATTACATTCGATGCTTATATCAATCCAAGCGGTATTTTTATTTGGGATGGAGATATCGATGCAGGAACTTTACACTATAGTGGAACATTTATCCATAATTATTTAAGCGAGCATGGTATTTCATCAATTCACACGTTAGATTTACCGTTTTCATTGGTCGGATTCGAAGCTGTTTTCCTCTCTTTTGGCAATAGTGGCACTTTTGGTTGGGAAGATACACCGTTCACAAATGTCGAAGCACAGATTGTTCAGGATTATCTGGAAAGTGGAGGATATTTATACATGGAGGGAGGTAGTTCCCTTACTTATTATCAATCAGATAATCTCGGATTACATGATTTATTCGGATTGCAAATATTAGGTTGGGGAACCGAAGGTATGTACAATGTAAACGGTCAGGAAAATACCTTAACGGAGGGTATTTCTTTCCAGAATAATTCGCAATATCCGAGAGACAGGATTAGTGTTTACTTGCCAAATAATAATGGTCTGGCTGCTTTTGTTGTACCTGATTACGGTACCGTAGCTATCCAGAACGAAGGAGAATACGGGCAAAAAACTTTCTATTCCTCTCATGTCTTAGCTGGGTTTGATGATGAGGTATGTTCTAATAGGCGCGATATTCTTATGGCTAGATTACTTCAGTTTATGGAGATTCCCAACCTGGAAGCGAATTTCGAGATGGAGTTGCCACAGGGATATTCACCACATGTACCAATTACAGCTTCGTTCACTGATTACTCCGTTGCTACAACACCGATAAATAGCTGGGCATGGGATTTTGATAATGATGGGACTATTGATTCATACGAAGAAAATCCCTCCTGGACATTCACCGAACCTGGTTATCAAAGTACCCGCCTTGAAATTTCGAACGGAATAACATCTAGCACTTACTTGGCTGAAGATTACCTCTATTTTTATAATGGAGAAACCGCCGTACTTTTTGGTCCTTTTCTTGATTGGAATTGTAGTGCGACTGTGCCTTCAACACCTTCCCTTAATCTAACGGATACATTCACACTGGAAACATGGATAAAACCAACAGCCTGGGGATTTTGGGACGAAGTTACAAATCGGATTCTGGATAAAGGTAGTTTTTGCATGGCGCCAGAGTTGGAATCGGAAGATGTATTTGAAGAATATTTGAGTATCTGGACCACACACGCCGATGGGATACGAACATCTTATACCCCTAACCACTCAATCCATTTAAATGAGTGGCAACATGTAGCTATAACTTACGATGGCCAAAACGAACTAAAAGTATATATTGATGGAATTCAACAAGAGTTGTATCAAGAATACCCACTTCAGGGTCCACTTCTGGATAACACAAATGATGATTTAATAATAGGTAATTGTTCCCCCCCGAATGATCCATCATGTTTTCAAGGTTCAATTGATGATGTTCGTGTTTGGGATATTGTGCGATCAACAGCGGAAATTAACAATAATAAAGATCACTGCCTTGAGGGTAATGAAGAAGGATTAATGGGTTATTGGAAGATGAATGAAGCTATAGGTGATACTATATATGATCTTACTCAGAATCAAAATACCGGCACACTATACGCAACTTATTGGACAGAGGGCGCAATTACTCCAACAACTTCCATTGAGGATGAAAACTTCACTATAACATCACCTCACACCACTCAATTGCATAATAACTATCCGAATCCTTTCAACCCAACCACAACGATCAGTTTTGATTTAAGCATAGAATCCACAGAAAAAACAGAATTGAATATCTATAATTTGAAAGGGCAAAAGGTAAAACAACTAGTTAACGAACAATTGCCTATTGGCCGACATTCTGTTGTTTGGAATGGTCGTGATAATAGTGGTAAGATAACAGCATCCGGAATTTATTTTTACGATCTGAAAGTAGGAAACTATCAGCAGACGAAGAAAATGATTTTGATGAAATAAAAGACAGCAATTTAGTGCAAGTAGTAAGCAGAAAGCTCCAATTTTAATTGGGGCTTTTTTTTATTTTCAAAAAAATATTGACAACTTGAGAGAGTATATGTTTTGTTGCAACTGAAAGTTTAAATAAAAAAATATAGGTGCTAAATGGAATTAATTAAAGATTTATTAAATCTCGGACTAACAGAATATGAAGCAAAAGTGTATTCGATATTACTAACACAAAACATAGTAAATGCAACCGATCTTTGCAAAATGGCTGGTGTGCCCCGCGGCCGGATTTATGACGTGATTAACCTCTTAATTAATAAAGGATTTTGCATCACTATTCCCGGAACTGTAAAGAAATTTAAAGCAATCAATCCGCAGACAGCCATCAATAACATGATAGAAAGACAGAAGAAGAAAGAACTGGAAATGAAAGAAACTGCAGCCAAGCTGCAAAGCGTTTATGAAAAACAAGAAGAGAATTTAATTCCTATCAACGATATCCAGGTTTACACTACAAAGGCAAGTATGATCAAAAAAGCCCTGAACATGGCAGAAAACTGCCAGAGTACTTTTAGGGTATTAAACAAACCTCCTTACGTAAACAAACGAAGTGACTATATTGTTAAAAGGAAAAGTATTTTTAAATCAATTTATGAAGTTGAATACGATGATCTGGAAAACTTCTTAACATGGGTAGAAGCCTACGAGCAAAAAGGTGAAGAGGTTCGATTGATTGAATATCTGCCGCTCAAACTCATCATCTCTGATGAAAAAAAATTAATGTTTACTATCAAGAATCATACAGATTTAGAACATCCGGTAACTTCGATTGTTTTAACTCATTCCGATATTATAAACGGCTTAATTGAGTATTTTGAGATATATTGGCAAAGAGCAATCACAATTGAGGAATTCAGAAATAATCAAAAAAAAAGCAAGTGAATCGCATTATGAGGATGTCTATTATGCAGATAAAAAAAATAAAAGGAGACAGTAAAATGAAAAGATTTATAAGAGAAGAAGGTCAAATGAAGAAGTATTTTTTTCTGTTAGTATTATTTAATATCTTTTTCAATTTAAATTCAATTTTCCTGGAAACAACTTTGGTACAAGAAGAATTGTCAGCTGGTGCGACAAATTCTGTTCGGAACAGCAGAGAAGAATTGATGCCGGGCTTTCCGATTAATTTGGGAGAAGGATTGAATGTTGCCCCAACTGTTTATGATGTGGACGGTGATGGAGATTTGGAAATAGTACAAAGCAAAGGTGACTATGTCTGGGTTATTCATCACGATGGAACTATCGCACAGAATTGGCCATTTGGTACTGGAGGCTGGGATGATGCTTCAAATCCAGCAGTCGCTGACATCAATTCCGATAATATCACCGAAGTCGTTGTAAAGCTTGCTTCACAAGACTTGTGGGCGCTAAATCCTGAAGCACAACCTCTGACGGGATTTCCCTTTGTTTATGAATCCGTAAGCAGTTCAACTTTTGGCAGCACATTAGTATTGGCACAGATGGATGACAATCCTGATGATCTGGAAATAATTGTTCCATTTGGAGTGAAAAATTTTCCCAATCCACCCAGCTGGAATGAAGCAGGAATTTTTGCCTTTGATAATCAGGGAAATCTACTGGAAGGCTTTCCTTATATTTTTTATGATGGGCATCAAAGTTTACATATTTGTGTAGCCGACATTGACGCGGATGGTGAAAACGAAATCGTTTCATTCATCGTTGACAATGATTATGGTGCAATTTATGTTTTTGAAAGAGATGGAACCGTAAAATCTGGATTTCCTTTTATTACGGATGATTTTATTCTTTGGGGTTCGCTCACTGATATCGACAACGACGGTTATCTTGAAATTTTCGCTAATTCATTGAATAATAATCTATACGGATTTAATCATGATGGAACGCCTATCACCGGTTTCCCGATCTTGTGTCCGCAACCACTTTGGGGTCAACCAATCCCTGGAGATATTGACGGTGATGGAGATGTTGAGATCATTGTTACCGGTTCATCTCAAATTTATGCCTTCCACCACGATGGAACAACAGTTGAAGGTTGGCCTATCAGTGAAGGAAGCTATGTAAACCAATTTCCCTTGATTGCGGATATCGATGGAGATGGTGCCGGAGAAATATTCGGTGCATTCGACAACAACGTCTATGCTTTTTATGGCAATGGTGAAATTGTGGATGGTTTTCCATTTTCCGTGGACAATCAAGTGTCGGCAGCAATGCTGATCGCAGACGTTGATCTCGATGGGGACATGGAACTTCTGGCTTCCACTTCTTATCCCAATAACAATATGTTTATGTGGGATTTACCTTATCCTTATTCTGATGAAAGTATTCAGTGGGGAATGTTCAATCAAAATCCACAGCATACCGGCGTTCATGTAATTGAGTCTGTATATGAGCCAAATATTTCAATTTCTTCTGACAATTTTGATTATGGAACTGTTTTTATATCTGAGGAAGCTGTAGATACTTTGATAGTTACAAATATTGGCTCAGAGCCTTTGATTGTGGATGACATTACGAATGAATTGGATGTATATTCCGCATCTCCCACAAATTTCATGTTGGAAGAGGACGAACAAATTGAGATAATTATCAATTTCACTCCCATCAGTGAAATTGTTTATAATGATACACTTCGAATTTTCAGCAATGATCCAAATGAACCAATCGTGGAAGTGGTTCTGACTGGTGTGGGAGAAATAGAAGTTAACACCGACCATACATTGCAGAAAACCGTAGAATCTATTCAGAATTACCCCAATCCGTTTAATCCTGAGACTACAATCTCTTTTTCTACCACGGAGAGCGCGGAGAGAACAGAGCTTATTATCTATAATTTGAGAGGCCAGAAAGTTAAGACGTTGATAAACGAAAAACTGGTTATTGGTAATCACTCGGTAACCTGGAATGGAAAAGATGATTCAGGTAAATCCGTCTCCAGCGGTGTTTATTTCTACAAAATGAAAACTGGAAAAGATAGTTTCCAACGAAAAATGATTCTCCTTAAGTAAGTTGGTATATGAGCCTGGAAAGTTCTAAATTAGAGCTTTCCAGGTATTTTATATGGAACTGAATATGAATAAAGTATGTATTGTTGAGGATGAAAACATTATTGCAAGAGATCTCGAATTTTCTCTAAAATTGAATGGTTACAATGTCTGCTCAATAGTAAATAATATTGATGATGCTCTATATGTTGCTAAATGCTTACAGCCAAGATATTTCTTAATGGATATCAACCTAGGTGGTAACATTGACGGTATTAAAATTGCAGAATAAATTCAGGAGTTGATCGAAACAAATATTATTTTTCATAGTTCCGATCCCAAGGAACTTCATATTGATCGATTGTTAAAAATTAACTATCTGGAATATTTACAAAAGCCTTTAGATGAAGGCAAACTACTAGCAATTCTAAATAGTAACAAACCTATATGAAGTAAGAATATATTGTATTAAGATAGTATAAAGCCGCTCTATAAGCGGCTTTATCTGTATGTAGCGTAACCAAGTGGACACTATCAGAACTTTATTCATGAATCCCAATGTTGAAATATTTGTTATATTTCGGTTAACTGAGTTGATAAGATGAAATAAACCAATTTGGAACATTCACCTTTATAAGGATATGTACAGTATTTTAATTTTCTGTTTTCCTTTTTATGGATGTCTTTTACTTTTTAGTTTCATTCGAAATTATTTCTCCTTCATAAACTGTAGCATAGGAATCCCAATTGGGATTTCCACCCACGGTTCCACCAATTACATAGATCTTATTGCCAATGGAACTACAACCAAAAAATACATTTTTTGCTGGCATGGTAGTTGTTTCTACCCAACTATCAGTTTCAGGTTTATATATTAGAACCTTATCGGAAGCATCATTTTCTCCATCTATCAAGGTCTGCCCACCCAAAACAAAAATTTGGTTATTCACCACGACAGCACCTGGTTTGAAGAGTAGGAGTGGAAGATCGTTTTTCTGCACCCATTCATTAGAGTTTACATTATAAGTTTCCACTGTCCATACATCACCCCAGATATCTTCCTTAGTGCCGGCACCGCCAATTACATAGATCAGTGAATCTAAGGTTACAACTGCGGCATTATTTCTTAAGGAAGGAATGGCTGCTCTCTCCTCCCAGGAATTGGAAAGAACATCATATGCTTCATGTTTTTTAGTAATGCTTTCCCAGGAAGTGAGTCCTCCCATGATAAAGATCTTATTCTCTGAAATTCCACAATCAATGTGCTGTCTTGCTGTTGGCATTGGCTCTAAAATACTCCAGGTATTTGTTTCAGGGTTGTATTCACGGTTTGTATCTTTAAACAGGTCTCCACCTATGGCATAAATTTTGTTATTAACAGCAGCTAAAGCCAAATTAGTTGTAGGTTGTGGGATATTTGCCAATTTTATCCACTCATTCGTTTTGGGAGTGAATTTATAAAAAGCTGATGTTTTACTAATTTTACTTCGTCCTGCTACAAAATATATTTCATTGTTCAGGCTAACAGCTTCACCGGAATAATATCCTTTGGGAAGTGATGCTACTTCTTTCCACTTTATTGTTTGGGCAAAAGCTGAAGATAAGGCTGTGAAAAATATTAGAGTCATCAATAATTTCTTCATTATCATTTCCTTTTATTTGTTATTATTGTTTGTGCTTTTTTTTTGATTTAACCATACTTCATTAGAATATTGATTCGATCCGCCATCAAAATTAGCAATAAAGACATCATTTAGTCCATCATTATCAAGATCTTTTATTACCGGACGCTGAAAAGGAGTTATAGTTCCTATTACAGTATTCGTTGCAGCAAAATTTCCGCTACCATCATTACTCAATACAACACTGGGCTCTCCCAGACTTGTAATTATCAAATCCAGCGCTTTATCTCCATTTAAGTCTCCAAGGCAGATCCTTCCAAATATTGAAGAAGGTAACTTTTGCCCACTATCTGTGAATATCCCTTTACCATTGTTTAATAATACCTTTGAAGGTGAATTGAAATTACGGTTACCATTAGTAAGTACAATATCTAAATCATTGTCATTATCTATGTCACCAAATGATGCAGCACCATTGACTATCGTTGAATCTTTCATTGTCCAATATTCGTTAAACTGTCCCCTGTCATTGATAAGTATTTTAAATCCACGACCAAATTGTCTGCAGAAAATATCCATGTCTCCATCAGCATCGATATCTAAAAATAGTGGATTTTCCGGAATCGTAATATCGCTTTTTGTAAAATACCCCTTTCCATTATTTAAATACAGAATATCAGGATTTTGATTATATTCAACAACAGCATCAACATCTCCATCCGAATCAATATCAACTAGATTTACTCCGTTTCCACTTAAATCTTTATCGTTCAGATCCTGTTCACTTTCATGGAATTGACCTTTACCATTATTGAAATAGATCTTACTCGGTTTATTATTATATTTTTTTTCTTCTCCGCTTTTATAACCTGCACAAGTGATAATGATGTCTGGACTGCCATCACCATTTAAGTCGTCAACACCAACTCCATGACCTTGTTGAGTTAATTCCTGCCCTGAATCTGTAAAATTGCCCTTCCCATCATTAAATAATACCTGGCTGTAATTGTATCCCATATTGGAACAAACTGCATCCAGATCACCATCATTATCCAGATCTTCAAGTGCAACTTGAACTGTACTTTTCTTATCAGAATATTGATCATTTATTTTAAAAACCGCAAACGTTTTCTGGATATTAGTCATATCTTCGCAATGCAATTTACTGCTGGTTATGATAGTTAATACAAATAAAATCCAAAGTGAATATAATTTCATTTTATTTCCTCTCAGTATTTGTTTTTAGCTTTTCTATTATATCTGTTGATACCCAAAATATATCCCAGGTTTCAGTATGTCGCATAAAGAATAAGTATTTGCCATCAGGAGAAATAATCGGGAACCTTTCCGAAGTATTCGTGTTTACATCTGTACCGAGATTTATGGGCTTTCCCCAAGTGTCATTCTCATCCTTAAAACAAACATAAATGTCAAGTCCACCAAAACCATCTTTCATTGCAGAAGGAAAAATGATATAACTTTCATCTGGAGAAACATACAAAGGCCACCAGTATGGAGTGTCTTTATAGATACTGACTGTGGATGGAGAGTGAAATTCACCATCAGAATAGTTATATCTAAGGAAATCGATTTTATTCTCCGCAAAATTTTTGCCCATGGTATAGGCATTTCCATTTTCTGTTATGATTGGAGGTCTATCATCACCATCGGTGTTAAAAGGCTGCCCTGCATTAATGGGTTTACTCCATCCATTATCCTTTCGTTCTACATACCAGGTATCAATATTCCCCATGCCACCAGGTCGATTTCTGGAATAGAAGAATATTTTCTGACCGTCGGGAGAGAAAGTTGGCTGACCATTCAAATGTATTAAATCATCTTTTATAAAATCTGCTAATTTCGGCTTTGTCCATTTACTATTTATAAATTTAGAGAAATAGATCTGTTCAGAAACATCATTTGAAAACTTCGACCAATAAATCTCGTCTCCTTTGGGTGAAATCGCAATTTGGCAATGTTCATTCCAGGTAGAATCTGAAACGATGCCGGGTGCAAATACTTCGGGAATTAAACCGGGAGGAGTAAGTCCAAAATATGCATCTTTTGTTTCAAAAAAGTTTTGCTCTGTCTGGGTACAACTAACAAAGCAAAGTGCTATTAGTATTATAAATAGTAGTTTATTCATTTTATTTCCTGTTAGGTTTTAGGTTAAGATCCATTTTCGCTATCTTGTTAGTCATTTCAACGCACATACGATCAGTAACTCCGAATTCACACGAATTGGTAACTACAACATAAGCTCTATCTATTGCAGGTGCGACCATAACCGCAGCATACCATATCTCATTACTTCCTCCATGTACTAACACTATTCCTTTTGCCCATGGTTGTTCAGTCTGTTGGAGGACGACCCACCCGCCTGCATAAACACCATTAGGTTCTATCAATTTATTTAGGATTTTTCTATCAAGAATAGTGTTTTCCCCAGGTAATTGAAGTGAAATAAATTTAGCCCAGTCTTCTACACTACAATGAACTCGACCGGCAGGACTTATAACTTCTCCATAATAGGCTCTACTTGGTTTCCATTTGTTTCCTACCCACCTTTTTTTATGCCCCCAGGGTTGATCTATTTTCTTATGCTTTACAGGATCACCAAATCCGGCAGTTGTCATACCAAGCGGTTCAAATAAACGCTCTCTCATTAAAACTTCCCAGCTTAAACCGGTTATTTGTTCTGCCATACAAGCGGCAACTACATATCCGTAATTAGAATAATGGAATTCTCCATCTGTGTATGCCGGCGCAAGTTTTATATTGTCCTTCAATATTGAAAATCGTCTATCTTTGATATCCTTATCAGCATATGCATACCAATCAATTGGATCACTAGGAACACCAGCACGATGAGTTAACAGTTGCCAAAGTGTAGTATTTTTGAGATCAGCATGTATATTACTTTTTAGCTCAGGAATAGCTTCAGTCAATTTCATATCCCAACTCATCTTTCCTTCTGCTACAAGAGTGGCGAGCATGCTTGCGGTCATTGCTTTTCCGCATGAACCAAGATGAACAAGATCGTTATCAGTCATGGCAATTGAAGTGCCGGCTTTACGAACTCCTGCTGACGAAATAGCGATTATGCCTTCACTTGAGATTATTGCAGCGATCATTCCTGGTGCTTTACCATCATTCACTATTTTTTCAAGTTCATCACGAATTGCTTTGGATTTCTCTGGTTCCAGCTGTGTTTGTGAATAGATCGGTTGTGTAAAAGCCAAAATCATGAACAGTGAGATCATGATCTTACCTAAGCAGAGAAAATGCATCTTCCGTTTAGATTGATAATTCATTAATTTCATTGTAAAATTTAAACGACTCATAAGATTAATAAAACCATCCATTAATCTACTAATTTAAGTATTGTAGTATCTCGTCCGTTTTGTGAGAATGTCATGCTTTTCACTTGTCCGTCATCTTTTGAATTAAATGTTATCTGAGCTTCAGTTATTTTTAAATAAAAAACATTTTCAGATTCTGGATAAATTTCAAATGGATCTTGACCGGTTATCAGAACGTTCAATTGCTTTCCAAGCTTAGTAACAGTAAATGTAACTCCTTCACGTAGTTCATATACACCCACGTAACTTTCCAAAATAGCATCATCAACAGGTTCCTCAATAACCAATCGTCCCACCATAGTATAAGTGGGAGGTTCCATAAAAGCATTTCTGGTTACAGGAAAACCTGTCATACCTGCTTCTCCACGTTGGCCTGCTTCAGCAACAAAACTGATATTTCCATTTATATCCGGATGAATGTTGAATAAAAAACATGAACCTAAGTAGGTTGAATAAAGGAGTTTACTATTTTTTATATCGATCACAGAAACAAAAGATTTTTTACGTGCAAAAAAAGTGGAATTAAAGGTCTTTTCCCAACTTGGATATTCTGTATATAAGGCATTTTCTGTTAGGGGAAAATCGGCAGAGCTTGTTGTTCCACCAATAACAATAGTATCTTGATTAAGAAAATATGCCGACATGACATGCTCGGCTTCAATTCCTCCAAACAAGGTAGAGTATTCTAAGGTCATATCATCAGAATTAAATACCGATATAAAGCAATCCTGTTTGCCTATAACTTTTTTACTTATAGCATTATCAGTTACCGGAAAACCTTCTTCCTCAGTACTACCGCATACTATCAATCTGTTTGGCTTGGTCCATTTTAAATTTGAACTCATATATCCATCAGCTGCGAAATAGCTTAGATACGAAATCTTGCTGCCTGTTTCGTTTATTTTTGCAATGAAATGATCAATTCTGGCTCTATTTTCAGGCAAAATTATTTCTTTTCGAATGGCATTATCTGTTACAGGCAAGTCTGCTGTGCGAGTACAGCCCGAGATATAAATATTATCTTTGTCATCAATATCAAGTCCAAGAATCATCTCCATTTGGCTGCTGCCAAAGAAAGTGGAAAACAGAAGTTTTTCACCATCTGGACTCAATTTAGAAAGGAAACCATGTTGCTCGGTATTTGTGCTGTCAATGATACCTTTTGTTAGAGGAAAGTCATGTGAGAGAGTAACCCCCACAAGAATAATATTACCTTTAGAATCAAGCTTAATACAACCGTTGCTTAATGTTTCTTCAACAACTCCACCTATAAAAGTAGAAAAAATAATTTCAGTTCCAGTTGGGTTTAATTTAGTTAAGAAAACATCACCTGCCCATTCTCCTTCACCATTGAAACTGGTATCATACACTCCTTCCGTTACAGGAAAATCTGATGATTCTGTTCCTCCTGCTAAATAAATGTATCCTTCCTCATCCACTGTTATAGCTGAATGATGTTCTCTTTTTGTACCACCAATAAGTGTGGCAAAGACTATTTCACCTTTGGGTGTAAATTTTGCAACAAAGACATCTGCCAGACCTTCGCCTTTTAATTCCGTTTGATATGCACCCTCAGTAGCTGGAAAATTCTTATCTCTGGTATTTCCTGAAATATATGTATATCCTTCGCTATCGGTATAAATATCGAAACCTGAAGCGAATCTATCAGTATGTGAAAGATAAGTTGAATAAATAAGCCTATATGCCAGGCTATCTGCAAATTCAATTGTCTGCGATTTTAGAATTCCCAGACTGAAAAGAATTCCTGTTAAAACGAAAATAAACTTTTTAAACATAATACTCTCCTATTTATAATTGTTGTTTATTCTTTGTTTTTGATAATAATGTTTTGCATTGATTCTTCAAGAATTGTAACACCTGGCAAACTATCTTTCAATTTCTCTATAGTCTGAAAAACCTCTTCCTCTCCATCTTTGTTGCCTATTGAAAAGTGACCTAGAATAATGTGTTTCGGTTTAATGTACTTCTCAATAATCTCTATTCCAGGAGCATCTAACCCCCAAAGCGAACCTCTATTAAGAATAGCTATATCTATATCCAAATTTTTAAAATCTAATGAATCAAACTCCTCCATTCCACTTACAACAGCCTCTTCCCAAACTCTACCAGTAGCATCTCCAACATGCAATACTTTAACACCATCCAAATCGAATAGAAATCCTAAGTTTTCAGTTTTTCCATTATCTCCAGTATGTCTTAACCTTAGAATTTTTACATCAATATTATTCACTGTGGTATCAACAGATTTATACAAATCAGGAGTAAGCCCAACAATACGAGAAGGATCAACTTTATTATTCTCAATTCCAGTTAACTCCTTTAATGTCAGTTGATTACAAATAACTTTTACTTTACTGTTTTTTGACAAATACTCTGCTACCATAGGAGCTGAAAAATGATCGTAATGTGCATGTGTTATCAGCATAAGATCAATTGAGTCAAAGGGTTTATTTAGTTGATTAATTTTATCAACAACAAGTGCCGATGGATATAAGTATGAATTTGACGTTCCGAAAAGAGCATCGATCATGACGGTTTCTGAAGCCGATGAAACCATGAACCCCATATTAGCTATATATGTAACTTTAATCTCCGATTTAGCCGCGCCAGCAATCTCAACAATATTAGGTTTGGAAAGAACTCCTCCATTGGCTTTTAAAAACTTAACTAAATCACCATTTCCCCAATCGTCAGCCAATTTAGCAGCTGTTCTATTTGTATAATCAGTTGTATTAATATCCCAACCCATATCAACAATCTTAGTTGCCCAGGCCAGATTCCCTACCATTGCAGCATTTTGTAATAGATTTCTGCCTTTATTATCGAGGCTTGTAAGATCAGCTCCATTCGTAACAAGTTCTTCTGAAATATCTTGAAATCCATTTAAAACCGCTGAATGCAGAAGGCTATTCATTTGTTCTTTATCTTTTGGTAATTCTGCTTCTTTCTGCTGTAATAGATCAACTATTTCATGACAATTATGTTCTATTGCAAGGATGATTGCTGATTTCTGTTTATTTGAAGGCAGATTAAAATCTGCTCCGGCGTTAATTAGTAATTTGCTAATTCTGTCTCTTTTTAATTCAATAGCAAAATGCAATGCTGTCTGGCCACTTGTATCCTGTACATTTAATTCACATTTATTAGCTACGAGGAATGAACACAAATCGTAATAACCATAGTATGTGGCCATGTGCAGGGCCGTTTTATTTTCATTAGTCAAAGTATTCAGATTAGCACCATTGTCTATCAATATTCCAAGGGTAGATATCTTGTTAACAGCAACAGCATAATGGACAGCTTCCCAACCATTTTCTGAGTTTTTGTAATTGATATTGGCTCCATTTTGCAATAAGAAATTAGCAATACTATCCCTACCACAAACAGATGCATATAAAAGAGGTGAATATCCACTTGCTAGAGAATCAACCCATCCTTTATTTTCATTAATCATCTGCTCTACTTTTTCATAATCACCGTTTCTGATTGTTTCAAAAATTGTTTGCGAATTTAGAATTGCTAGACTAAAAAGAATTCCTATTAAAATGAAACTAAACTTTTTAAACATTACTTCTCCTGTAATATATTTTTTGTTTATTTGCTATTTACTACTCAAATCAATTTTCGAAAAAACACACATTTTTGTATTCTCAATTTCAGTATAATTTCTGCATTTTCTATGCCAAATACTCTTTGTACTATTTTTCAATATGTTAGCATTTTTCAGGTTGAGCATAGCATCAGTTTGTTTTTCGCAATCGGCCAATTTTATGTTCGAATATGAACACGTTAAAGTAGTTTAAGGGCTGCTTCGCGTATTGATTCTTTGGAATAATTTTTTCAGCCTAATGATTCCATTTTAGAGTTAGGAGTAAGTATTTCAGTAATGTCCTTGAGTACAAAATAACTTGCATGTGCAAAAGAAGATTCTTGTCAGCTTTCCTTGTTCTTCACGTTCGCCCAATTTTTAGATCACATTTAATGTGTTAATTTTCTTTAATTTCTCTTCGGAAGTTCCTTTTCAGCTGCTCCTCACCAGGAACTCCTGTCTTTTTACTCATACCGAAGTGCATCGATGGGATTTTTGAAGGCTACTTTGAGAGCTTGTAAGCCAACTGTGAGCCAGGCTATTACCAGGCACAGTAAGCCAGCCAGGATAAAAGTGCCTGCATTTAAACTAACATGATAAGCAAAATTTTGCAGCCAGTTGTTCATAAAAAACCAGGCAACCGGTGTGGCAACTACAAAAGAAATGATCACCAGCAAAGTAAATTCTTTCGTAATTAGCAGGATCAGATTGGTTTCGGTAGCACCCAGTACTTTGCGAATTCCCACTTCTTTGGTGCGCTGTTCTGCCGTGAACGAAGCTAATCCAACCAAACCCAAACATGCTACAAAGATTGCCAGAGCAGCAAAACTGGTGAAGATCTTACCCTGCTGCTGTTCAGCCTGGTAGAGTTCATCAAATTCCGCATCGACAAAAGTATAATCAAAGGGTATTCCAGGATTGAACTGTTCCCATTTCTGCTCAATAAATTCCAATGACTGCTGTATGTTCTGTGGTGCCATTCGAATCACGTAACTCCAGGCCATTTGCGGTGCCACAAAGTATACTACCGGTTTTATCTCGTGATGCATGCTCTCGAAGTGGAAATCTTTGAGTACACCAATAATATGTCCGTCGCGTTCTTGCCACTGGCCTGTTTCCCAGCTGTCTAAATCGCTACTGCCGAAGCTTTTGCCAATAGCTTCTTCATTGGTCCAGCCGATTTTTTTCACAGCAGATTCATTAATAATAAAACCAGCTGTGGCATCGGAACCGAATTCTTGTGAAAAGCTGCGCCCCGCAGCCAGTTCCAGCTGCATAGTTTCGATAAAGTTAAAGTCGGTCCACACGGTTTGCATGGCCATACTCATATCCGAGGAAAGACCTTCTGCGCGAATTGTTATAGAGCTTTGCAGTTCTCCCGGTGGTACTCGGGATGATCCTCCGGCATCTATGATAAGTGGATTTGTGAGTAGTTCACTACGGAATTGGTCGTATTTTTCGCGCATTTCCAGGGGTGTACCGGGTAATAGAATCACATGATCTTTGTTGTAACCCAGTTCATAATTTCGTGAGAAATCTAATTGCTGCTGCACAATGAGAGTAACCACTATGAGAAAGATAGATATGGTGAATTGGAAGATAACTAAAATCTTCCTGAGAAGTCTACCTTTACTACCCCTGGTCAGTTCTCCGCTCATAATACTTATCGGTGTAAAGGCCGAGAGGAAGAAGGCCGGATAACTACCGGCTGCCAGTCCCACGAATAAGGCACTTACAATCAACCAGATCAGCATGCTGCTGTTCAGCAGAGCATGAAAGGTTATGGTCTTGCCGGAAAGTTCGTTAAAAGCCGGCAAACTATAAGAAGCCAGTAACAGGGCGATGGCCAGCGAGAGTAACGCCAGTAGTACACTTTCCCCCAGGAACTGCAGGATAATCTGCCCTCGCTGGGCACCAACAACTTTGCGCATTCCCACTTCTTTGGCACGTTTGGTCGATCGAGCCGTGGCCAGGTTCATAAAGTTGATGCAAGCAATTATTAATATGATGATGGCTATTGCAGAGAAAGCTAAAACATAAGTTATGCTGCCTCCGCTAAGATAAGATTGAATATTTTGTGAATGCAGGTAAATCTCAGCCAGCGGCTGCATTATAATTTTGGGTGAGACCGATTTCCAGGATTCCAGTTTCACATCGATAAATTCTGTTAATCGATCCTGATAATCCTCTGGAGTTTTACCTTCTGGTAGCATTACAAAGGTTTCTACAAAGGCTTCTCCCCAGTTTTCCAGCACAATGCGGTTGAATACCTGATCGGCACAATTCATAGAAACCAACATATTAAAATCGAATTGAGTATTTCCCGGGATTGGAGCAAGGATGCCAGTGATCATAAAATCGTGTCCTTCAAAATAAAGAGATTTTCCCACCGGATCTTCATTACCGAAATATTTTTGTGCAATCTCGCGTGAAACTACCACCGAGAAAGGATCTTCCAGAGCAATTTCCGGATTACCGGAGATCAGTTCGAATGAGAATAACTTGAAGATCTCGTCATCTACAAAAGCAGTTTTGGGTTCAGTAAATGTTTTTTCATCATGAGTAATTAACAGTTCATTGTTCGGTGAGATGCGAATAATTCCATCCAAATCTGGAAAGTCCGGTTGAAATTCGTTAGCAAGTCTGTAAGCACCATATGCCATTTCTGTAGAAACACCAGTGTTAGGATAGGTAATTTTTAAAACTATTCGATAGATCCTGTCGCGATTAGTTTGAAAACGATCATAACTTAGTTCTTCCGTTACGAATAAAAGGATAAGCATCACACTGGCCATGCCAATGGCTAATCCGACAATATTTATAATTGAATATTTTTTGTGGTGCAGCAGATTGCGGAAAGCTATCTTGATGTTCTTTCCGAGCATAAATCCTCCTCGCAGTTTATTCTTCGCTATTGAATGTTAACTAGAACGCCCATCCGATAGAAAACTCACCTAGCATAGGACCTTCGAAAGAATATTTATCAGTAAATTTATCATATGCATCTTCATTGGAATCATCAACTTCAGTATCAGTAAATGCAACGCCATACCCCAGCATAAAATTAATGTTAAATCCACTGCTCCAAACCCATCTTTTACCTGCATTCAAACCAATTGTGAATTCTGAAATATCAAAATCAAACTCTTCAGGGCCATCTTCGCCTGTTCCATTATAATTCCTATATCTTGCATAAGCACCCAGATAAAATGACTTCAATGAAGGTGAGAAATGTCTGCGGTAATTCAATATGAATCCCAGACCGGTTGCGTCGAACTTATCACCGGAATATTTTACTGAAATATTCTCAAAATCAAAACGAGCTACTAAACCGTGTTTTGGTTTTAATAAACGCTCATAATTTATAGAATAAACTCCAAATGCCAAACCACCCGGGCAACTGTTGATTGAATGTTTGAACCCATCGATCTTTAATTCTTTTTCTGTCTTTGATAGCTGATTTCCTTCTTCAGCGAACATACTAACAGATATTACAACGATAAAAACAATAACAAATACAATTCTACTTCTAGATACATTTTTCATTTAACTCTCTCCTTTTTTTATTACTTTATTTTTCACACTTTTTGTCATATTTTTTCTTTTAAATCATTTCATTTGTAGTTTTTATAGAATCTTAAAAGAAGAATAAATAATTGCTGCAATTCCCCAATATAGAAAAAATCCCCAATAATAAGTGTAATATACAAACCAGCCACAAGAGGGATAGGTATATTCTTTTTCCATCACCCAAAAGATTATACTGAAATAAACAGAAATTATTCCCAAAGCAAACCAGATAAAGTAACCCCATTCTTGACCTGAAAGAACACCGAAGTAGCTAATTACTAGAAGTGGAAAAATGACTAACCAATCTGCCCAGGCAAAAGCAAGTGCTGATTTGAAATGAGTTCTATCACGCCAGTCTTCACCCTTTCCTATTAGTAGATCTTTGGTTTTATGATCGTTGGGTTTGAACAGCATCAACAGCTGGGCTGCCATTAACGGCAGAAATGTAACTAACCCAATTAATGCAATTATCCAGGTTACTATTGTCGGGTTTATCATTTTCTACTCCTTATCAAAGTATTTTCGATTTGTCCATAAGCTGATGATTCCAAGAATGGAAGGAACTGCCCAAAGAACAATGACTGCTATTCTAATTGCAGATTCCGTATTGTTTCTAAACACATAGAATAATGGAAAGTAAACGCAAATTGCATAAACCATCATGGCTGCGATTAAACCGATAAATTTCTTTTTTAGAATACCGATGAAAGCAATCAGAGTGAGAGGTAAGACCCAAATTATATCAGCGATAGCAACCCCTCTTTCAACGTCTGCCAAAGCTTGTTCCACGGCATTTCCAGCAAAGCTCTCATTCTGTACACCCAGCTTTATTGCACCCTGCCAATCAATTAGAGAATAACCCTGCATGAGCCAAGCTATAAAAATTAAGAATAAGGCAATTAAAGCAATCCAAATTCCCAGTGGGAAATGATAGATATTCTTTTTCAATAAATCCATCAATACTCTCCTTTCAATCAAAGATTGGTTTTAATTCTTCTCTTTTATTAACCTTTAGTGTTCATGGCTACTTTAGGATCAGCCCATCAACATTTCCTGCTAAAAATTGCTTTAATATCGAAGAGTCCATTAATGACAATACGTCACAATAAAGGTAATTAAGAGTTACAAATATCCATAATAGCGATAATTTTATTTTTATATCCATTTTATTTCTCGTGTTGTTCATTTATCATTCTTGTTCGACATCAGCGAAGCGATTAACAATCCCAGGCCAATACCACACATAATTGCTGCGATGAAATAGAACACGTTAACTTTAAGAAATATAAATCCGACACCAATACCGATCATTGTGCATCCTCCGATTGCCCAAGATCCTCTTTCATCATTTTTTATTTTTTTCTCCTTTTTAAAATCATGAAACGAATTCATAATTTATTTTATAACGTAAAGTATTTTTTTCTGTTAAACAACGGTTCATTCTTGCTTTGTCTTTCGATCCGAAATAGTTTCAGTTCTGCACAAGGATAGTCAGAGCATTCATGGCAGAATTCATATCCCCGCTCCCAGGCACAGTCGAACATTTTACATTGTTCGCTGCAAAGACATCGTTTTTGTGATCTACAACCGTTGCATCTCAAAGATTCTTCATTAATTCCATCCTTTTCTGCCAATTGTTTTCGTATGTCAGGAGCTTTTTGGGTCGCAATGTAGGCAGAACATTCTCCACAATTCAAACCACAAACAGCAGCTGAATCTTTTCTAGGGGATTCTTTGTGTTCCCGCATGATTTGTCTCCATTTTTATTTGAAACTAAAGCCGAAATTTAAACTAGGTTCAAATTTGTAATTTGGAGCTCCTTTTTCAATATCTGAAAAGGACGAAGGAAAGTTAGTGTTTACGGGCCAATATTTGAGTGTATAAGCAGGTTCTACAAACCAGCGTTTTTTAAATAATTCAACTCGATAGCCTAATATAAACTGAAGATACAACTGCAAGCCTTTCTGGATTTTGTCGTCATCTGAATCATAGAATTGCTGGAGGAAAGGGGTTGCTACGAAGCTCGTAAACAATTTTTTCCAATGGAAGCGCTGATAACCAGCTCCAATACCATAGGCAATTACCTTGCCAGGATACATTTCTTCCGAGTTTTCATATGTGCCCAAAGGCTCATAATAAGTCCAGGTAATCGCTTCAAAAATAATGTTATCTTTTGGTGTAAGCTGATACCCATAACTTAATTGATAGAAATCGGCAGGATCTTCTATAAAATAATTGAATGATACAAAAAGCGAACTTCCAATCGAGTGTAGTCGATCTGGTTTCTGTTTTTCCTCTTGAGTTGCTGACGCTTCTTTTTGAATAACTTCCTGACTAAAAGCCAATGTAGCAAGCATAACTAAACTTACTATTACAAATAATTTTTTTAATCTCATTTGTTTCTCCATTTTTTAATTTTTTTTTCGAAAATAGTTGCTGATGAATTGAATCCTTTAACGATTAACCAAATTAACAGAACAAATTCATTTAATCCTATTGGAGGTCCGCAAATAGTCATTATATTCATAGCATCAACAAAACCAAACAAACCGATTATAGCTCCCCCTAGCATAAATACACCTGCTGCAAACCCCCAGATCGATATGAACCTGGGAACGAGTTTTGATTTGAATAATAGATAATTCAAGATCAAAACACCAAAAGTAAAAAAGATAATATACATCAGAAAAAGCCAACTATTCTCAGCTTGAATTGAGGTACCAATAAACTTAAAATAAGAAACTTCCTGAACACCTGATTTTAAAAAATTCTGGCTTAAGCTAAGCAATGATAAATAATTTACTAATGAAAGGATAAATAGTATTCCTTCAACAGCTCTGAAGCCAATATAACCAATCGCTAAACTTTCATTCACTTTCTTTAGAACTGGGAAAAACATGATTGGAATAAGTACAATTACCGGAATGCAAATGAAATCCATCAATATACCAACAATTATTTTGATTTTGCTTGGATAAGCTTCTGTAAGGAAGCCTTCAGAGTTAAGGATTGGTTGATATCTCGGCATCGCTACTATATTAAATATAAGGGCTACAAGAAATAGGGTTCCAACTATCAAGGCGATTTTTCTTTCTGAATTCATTTTTTCTTTTTGTTTCATTTTACTGATACCACAGTAATTTCGGAAACGAGCTTAACCGGCTTAAATCCTTTAATCATTAACCATACTGCCAGGAATACTTCATTTGATATGATAGGAAGATACAAGATCATTGACGGTTGTACGATTTCTGCTGCTTCTAATATGTTTACAATTATTAACAAGATAGACGCAATAAAGCCCCAAGCCGACAACCAGCGTGGTATGAGCTTTGAGGTGTAAAGCAAGTAATAAAAAAACAAAGCTGCTACAGCAAAAATGTAAGCATGTCCTATATAAATTCCATCACGAATATCCAGCAATAGAGTTTTATCGGATAAAAACAAGAAGCCAGCAATAACCATGAGTAATCCTTCGACAATCCTTAAGGCAATATACCAGAAAGATGCTTTTTTACCGAATGGTTTAAAGAAAGGCAACATGATAACTGCAATTGCAATAACTGCAGCACCACTGAGTACTTCAGAAATCATTGCCACTACTTTTGAATCTATAACATCACTTGCTAAAACAGCATAAGCAAATAAGATCAAGATTCCAACTATTATGGCTTTTACTTTATTCGAATTCATTTATTCCTCTCATTTATAACAGCGCTCCGAATATCTTCGGAGCGCTGTAGTTGTATTAGAAATGTGATTTAAAACCAAATACGAATCTAATTTTAGAAGGATAGATCCTGTCATTTTCATTTTCTTCAAAAACCGAATCACTTTCTTCAGTATAACCTACAGTTACGCAGGAATTTTTTGTTAACCAGAATTCTACATCATTACCAAAGCCATAAACCATTCTAGCATCCTCAATATTGTGAGATTTATCTTCTCCAGGAATTGTATACATTGCTTTAAGGTGACCGGAAAAACTCATAAAGTTTAACAAGATAGGTGATCCGGTAATAAATTTTCCATAGAAACCATAACCAGATGAGTTATAGAATGTTGAGTTGTTATTATATACAATTTCTTTATCAAACCATTGAGCTCCAGCGCTAAATCCAAGTCTATAACTGTTTCTTTTACTGATGTAATCTTTGGAAAGAAGGCCAAACGCATTACCCTTAACTTTGAACATATGACCAAGTTCAAGATTCCATGAGTTGACAGCTCCAGTTTTAGAATTCATAAAAAAGCCTGTTCCCCAATCGCTAGTTTCACCATTTGCATAAGGATTACTTCTGATTTGCTCAACTTCAATATTCTCTAATTTGGCTTCGAGTAAATCAATTCTCTCCTGTAACTGTGAGTAACTGTCGTCTGCCACTAAAACCGATATTAACATAATACCGATCAATAAAACTACTAAATTCCTTGTTTTCATTTTTTTTCTCCTCTTTCGCGGTTGAGTTGAAGTCTCATGTCCGCATGTTTTTTTATTTTTACTGCTTTATTTTCAGTGTGAACTGTTTCTAATAATTGTGAAATCCTATCTAAAAACTCATTCATATGGAATGGTTTATCCAGAATATCATTACACCCGAACTTCTCTAGATTGTTGAACAATTGCTTGTTACCAAAACCGGTAATAGCCAAAACTGGAATGTTTATTCCAGCTTCTCTGATTTTCTTGATCAGTTCCACTCCCGATAATTCCGGCATTTGAATATCTGTAATAATGAGATCATAAAGAGTGTTATTATGATGTGATCTCTGAATCTCTTCATAAGCACTTCTACCATCAGTAAAGGTCTTAGTTTCATAACCTTTTCTTCTAAGGGTAAAAGCCATTGTGCGTAACAGAGCTGCTTCATCATCTGCTATTAAAATTCTTTTTTTCAATTTCTTCACCTTTTCACTTTTGCTTTTCTATATTGCAAAGCCTGTGCCAAATGGATTTAAGAGAGATAAGATCCTAAAAAATGGTAAGTTAAGGTTGTGATGGTATAAACTTGCATGGGTGTGAAAATATTCAACAAAGAAATCCGGAATTGCGCCTAATGTATTTTAATATAAAGAGATAGGGAATAAGTCTGATTTTCACACTGTGAAAATTGTCACAGGTCTATTATTTAGATAGGTATAGGGAGTCATAATGATTGAGAAATCCAACTGTTCACCCTAACCA
>SWBY01005378.1_pt2 | contig 36824 bp, 26 predicted proteins | sample 4693071 | NCBI WGS metagenome assembly SWBY01 (sample SAMN10267273, study PRJNA491770) | bioreactor metagenome | isolation source: DHS bioreactor inoculated with marine methane seep sediment | place: Japan: Omine Ridge, Nankai Trough | collected 2006-05-06 | reverse complement strand
CGGGGTCAGGTAAAGCAAGCCGGCTACACGGCGATACATCTCGTGAAATATCTGAAAATGAGCAACGGGTTCATCATGTGCAGTGGGTATCAGATACGAGCGATCGGGAGCGATAGCAGATCCGGTGACGGAGGGATGATACAAGTAAGTAAAGAAAACCAGAGCCTGGTAGTGATGATGATTTTCTTCTATGTAATCCAGAAGTTGAGAGGATACGGGTCCCTGCGCATTGAGCCAATTGATCTGTGCTTCCCGGGTTGGTTGTGTTGTCAAAAGTTCTGCAGTCTGTCGATTGAATGTGTCCATCCTTCGAGTTCGATCCACGGGGAATCTGTGTACTGGAATTCCGTTTATGATTTCCAGGCCTTCGGAATAAGCGTTTTCCCATGTTCCGTAATCTTTTGCACAGGTGGTCAGGATCTCAATATCATGATATTCGATCAGGGTTTCCGCCAGCCAGCGGCAGTAGAGTTCAGCACCTCCATCCACATCCATGCCATAGCGTTGAACTATAAAAAGAAACCGTTTCCCGTGATGAGTATCTGACTTATTCACATTAAAACCAATTTTCCCAGCAGTACTCCCTGACGATATGTGGGATAGGCAGAATCCATCACGGGCAGGCGTTTCCCTGACTGAGAATAAAGACCGACCAGGAGTTGATACTTTCCCGGACCGCAATTTTCAGGTATGGGAATCTCCAGATCCTGCCTGGAAATCCCCTGAACGCCTGATTCAAGGAGCAGATCAGCATCAATTTGAAATGCCTGTTTTCCCTTTCCCGCTCTTCTGGTAAGTTCTTGAAAGGGAAGAGAAATTTTAGTCATGTTACCAACATCTTTGAACGCATGGCAGAAGACACGGATCAACTCATCCGGGAGTTTGAGACATTCCCAGAAGAGTGAAATGGGGAGAATGGTGTCATCCTGTCTACCGGTTTCGGGAATCTCGAAATTGCGCAGATTTATTTGTCCCTGGAATTTCACGGGGTGTTTGGCGGCGATCAGCCGGGCCCCGTAAAATTTGATGGTCAGTTTTCTGGGATCTCGTTCCCCCGGAACGGTTTCTACCGGTCTCCACGGATTGCCTGAAATCTGGATCTGGTGCAGTTTTTTCTGGGTGGGTTCAAGAGGAAGATAGACCGTCTTTTTTTCACCGAATGTAAATCCGAGATTAAATTCAATTAAGCGATTCACGGTCACGGTAACAGCCTGAGTTGTTCCCGGATCGAATCCTGATTCGAGTGTTATCTCAAGAAGATCCGGATTGTTCATTTGCATGAAAAGTGATGCAGATTCCCGTGCCCACCGGAAATGACCCTGAGGGTTTTCTTCGAGCTCATACCAACCGTGCCCAAACTGTCGATCCTGTTTTCCTGGCTGGATGTGATCGGTAGTTAGTGTCGGGGCATACCAACCCCGGCCCGGACATATAACGCATTCCTGATGCGGTTTTTCCGTCAGCATCATTTTGCGGAGATCCTGGTAGGCAGGACCAAACCAGATTTCAGAGAATGAATTATCCGCCAGATTACCCATGGGAGGCATGGCGCAGCAGGGTCGCACTGAACCGTCAGTGGCGAAGTACGGAACATCCCAGGGGAACTGGCAATCCTTCAATTGTCGTGATGGCGCATCACCTGCTGAGGTCCGGTCTCGTTCTGTGAACTGATCCTCCGGCCAAAGATTTACTGCGATATTCAACCGAGCACCCTGTTGTCTGGCCTTTTCCAGCAAGGTTCGGCCCAGCGTTTTGTCACGAAGATGAACCGACTCGTTCTTAACACGCTCAAACTCACCCATGGCCTGCAAAGTCACCGATTCCACCCGGAGCGTATCAGCCAGTTGAATCAGGTCCGGAAACTCTTGGATGTTGTTCTTCATTCCCACCATAGAAAAATGCAGATGAGGGGTGAGTGAATGATGACGCTTCTTGATTTCGTTTAGAGATCGGATATTTTGCAGGAGTAAATTCCAGTCAGCTTTCCTGACATGCCGGAATGTGGTTTCGGTTGATGCATCCATCGAGATATTCAGGTCATGCAGACCTCCCACAACAATCTGCTCCGCTGTGGTTTCGTCCATCAAAATACCGTTTGTTGAGGCATTGACCAGGACATTGCATCGATCTGCGGCAAACAAGACCTTTTCCAATGCCCCTTTATTAAGAAAGATTTCACCATCGCCAACCAGATCAATTCGTGCAATGTGAGGAACCACTTCAGAAAGAATTCTTTCCAGAATATGGGGTGCAATCTGTTTGTTACCGGGTGTCCGGGAAATGCCCGATGTTTTCGGGCACATGATACATTTGAGGTTGCAATACGTTGTCAGTTCAATATTAATGGCTGTGGGATATAAAATTTTCGAACCGGTCAGGTGTTCAATATAATCTGGATGAAACTCTAAATATTGATGTTTCAAAGCTTAATTTTCGCTGATCAGAACGGTTCCCAGAAGGGCGTTATCCTTCTTGTTAGGACGATCGCTTCTGGCGATAAAAAGCCGTTCTTTTGCCTTGCCTTCAGGATACAATCCCAACTCCAGTCGATAATGACCGGGATTAATATCTTCAGGAACAGCAATGCGATGCTCATGATAAATGAACGTTCCAGGAACCCACATGCTGCTGGGTTGTCCATTTTGCTCTAAAAGATGATCTGCCTGGAAAAAATCTTTCCGGGTCAATCCCAGTTTACGTTTCAGTGGTGTGGATGCAGGTCCTTTTTCCGTTTCTCGTGTCAGATGCAGGAATACTTTCAAATTATCAGGGGATGTCTCGAGTGATCTCCAGAACGTTCTGAAAAGTGCATCTCCACCCATTGTCCATGCTTCGGGCGCGAATTCATAACCCAGAAGGATGAGGTTTTGACCGAAAACTACTTTTTTAGGCCAGCTTTCCAACCAGCATCGAGCAAATTTTACACCAATTTCCCGGGAATCCCGGGAGGTTTCATCCAATTCAGATGGACGGATCGCATAAGGCAAATTGATTTCAACAGAGATCAACTCTTCAGTTTTACTTTCCGACAACGGTATTTCAACAGTTTCCCATCGTGTGCTATTTAACTGGAATGGTTGCTTGATTTTCTCCCCGATATGAATAATACCGTTATCCGGTGCTTCATTGAACCCTGCTTTTCTCAATTGAAATAGAATGAACTGATCTCCGACATTCCGTTTCAGGAACATTACGGCTCGTTCTTGTGACCAGCGGTAGTATCTCTCTTCCAACTCCGGTTTATACCATCCAGGAAAATAATTCAGGGATTCATCGGTAGCAAGGAGGTTTGACTTGGGATTGATTATCTTCCGCCATCCCATTCCGGGGCAGTTTTTACAGGCCATAGGTAGATTGCCGGCCAGCAGATTCCTGCGCAGTGCCGCGTAGGCCGGGCTATACCATATATTCTGAAATGAATCCTGTTTAAGGTTACCCATGGGTGGTAAATTGGCACAGCAGGGTCGGACATCTCCATTTGTGGTAATAAACGGAGAATCCCAAAGAAAATTACAATTCTTCCTCCACATCGATGGGTCACCGGGTGGTGGAACCTGGCCCGCCATGAAGAGACCGAGATCATCGCAGGTCGACATGACATCCATAAGTTGATCCGGCCAGCATTTTAAAGGGAAATTATCCGCTTCCGCCTCAATGAGACAGCGGTATAGAATTTCCTCTGCATCATCGCGCTCATGAAGAAAGGCTGATTTCCCTTTCATCTCTTCAGAATCTTCACCCATAGCCTGAATGGTCAGCGATTCTGCACCGTATTTTCTTGCCAAACTGTATAATTCCGGCATTTCCTCAATATTTTCACGCATTGCTACCATGGAAAAATGAGTGTGTGGCAATCCTTTTCCTGCTTTTTGTTTCAAGGCATTTAAGGTTTCGATATTCTTAAGAAGAGTTTCAAAGTCTGCACCACGAATCTTTGCGTATGTTTCTGGTCGGGAAGCATCAATGCTGATATTCAGATCCTCAAGATTATAATCAATGAGTTTCTGTGCCATGGCTTCATCCAGAAGAATACCATTGGTACAGATCGTAACAGGCACTTTGAACATATCAGCACTTTCCAAAAGAGTGAAAAGCAGGTCTGGTGCCATAAGCGGTTCACCGTCGCCCACAACATCGATCCGCTGAACATACGGCAATATGCTGGAGACGATATAATCCAGAACTTCTGTAGACATCTGCTTGTTCGGTTCACTCCGGTGCACTTCCAGTGTCTTGGGACACATGATACATTTCAGATTGCAACAGGATGTGAGTTCGATCTGAAGCGATTTCGGAAAGGGTATGCGATCACTGGACATGTAATTAACGTATGCTTCGGATTGCTCCAAAATATCACTTAATTCCGGCACGACGGAGATCTCCTTAATAGATAAAATTTCCAATTGATGCCCCTGCTGGAATACGATTCCCACGCATCCCATGAAATAATAGTCCGGTTCCATTATTAAATCAACCGCTAACATGTTTACTTCGGGAATAAATCAGGCACTTGAGTTTAACTTGAAACCTATTTAGTCTACAGGTGTAGTATCAGGCTGTTTACTTCATCAGCTGTTCAAGATCTGAGTTATGGTAAATCATGAATGTGCAGAAATTTGAAAACCTGAAGACATGGATTTTTATTGCTGCCGGACTGGTATTTCTCGGATACTATTTCCGGGATCTGAAGACACTCACGCCACTATCCACTATTGGGGAGTATTTCACCCGGGCGGATATGTATCTGGCATATATGAAAACACTATTTTTATTTGCTCTGCCGGCAGTGATTTGTCTGGTTTGGGCCATGTCCCGGATCAGCAGGAGTTCCAGAGCCGCCAGCCGTATCTCGCATCTACTGAGTGAAGTTCCAGCGATAGTATTCAATTTGGTCTTGCCTTTACTCTTTGTCTGTATGGCCGCTGTAACCGCATTTAAGATGTTGAATGGTACACCACGAATCTTCGATGCGTTCAATTATTGGTTTCAGGCAAAGAACTTTTCTCTGGGTCAGCTCTATGCAGCCGTACCGCCTCTCCCTGAATATTTTCAGTTTCCATTTATTATCATGGAAAACGGGAAATGGTTCGGATCCGTGTATCCGGGATATCCACTGGTGTTGAGTCTGGGTGTTGCCGTCAATTGTTCATGGATAGTTAATCCCATTCTCGGGGGGCTCGCACTTTTTGTTTTGTATCGGGCCGGACGTGATTTTGTTGGTGAAAACCTGGCACGGGTGGCAGTAATACTGTGCTTTATTTCACCATTTTTCAGAATGATGGCAGCCATCCACATGTCACATATGGCGGCGCTGTTATGGATTCTCATTGGAAATTGGATGCTCTGGCGGTGGGCGACACACAGGAAGAATTGCCGAATCTGGATCCCATTGTTAGCAGGACTGGCGCTGGGATTTACATATATTACGCGACCACAGGCCGGGGCTGTCATCATTCTGCCATTTATAATCTTCGCTTTGTTCAATGTCAGGCAATTCAAATGGCGTCAGATTGCTGTTTTTATCTTACCTCTTATCGTGTTTTATGGGTTGATTTTGGCTTACAATCATAGTCTGACCGGAGATGTTTTTACCAATCCGCGATATTTTGTAGATCCCGGTCGACGGTTGGGTTTCGGGGAGGATATCGGAGAACCGCTCCCCGGTGGTTCACGAAGTGGGCATAATTTTACCAAAGGGTTACGGAATCTGGAAACACTAATCACGCTTTGGAACAGCGATATGTTTGGGTGGGGGAGCTGGCGTTGGCTGGGATTATCATCTCTGCTTCTGGTGCTGGCACTTATGCTTCCTGAACGAAAAATGATAGAGATTTTATTTGCTGCTGGAATTGTACTGAATTTATCATTGTATTTTTTTTATTTTACGCCAAGTCCGAATTTTGGACCGCGATACCTGGCAGAAGCCATACCGGCCACAATTTTTCTGACAGTGATAGGTGGTAACAAACTGAACCGTTTCCTGGGGAAAATCACACGATCTCCTGACCGGGCCAGGGAATTTATGACTCTTTGTCCCATCGTTTTGACACTGATAACAGCGCCGGTTTTTCTGAGTCTCCATCAGGCTCATTATGGTATCCTCCCTCCCATTCTTGAGAAATCTGCTCTGCCGACCCTGGATACTGAAGAACCAGCATTTATATTATTGTCACCAGGGCTGTACAAAATGAATGTTTTCACCTGGAATTCACCGGATTTAAATGGTAATGTCATCCTCCGCGATGAAGGTGAGGACCAGATTCGCAAACTGAAGACAGCCTTCCACGATTATTCATTCTACCGAGTGGAAGAAATTCCGGAACACAGCGGGAAGTTAGTTTTGACAAGACTTCCCGGTAATCAAAGTAATTAAGAAGAGGTTTTCATGAACATTCTTGGAATCTCATGTTTTTATCATGATTCAGCGGCAGCACTGATCCAGAATGGAGATATCGTTGCCGCTGCTCAGGAAGAGCGGTTTACACGGAAGAAACACGATCCGGGATTTCCCGCAAAGGCAGTTAACTATTGTCTTTCAGAGGCTGGTATTACAGTTGATGATATTGATCTTCTGGCATTTTACGATAAGCCGCTGATAAAATTTGAACGAATTCTGGAGACCTACCTGGCATATTCGCCAAAGGGTATCACTTCATTTGTTCGTGCGATCCCACTTTGGCTGAAACAAAAACTGATGATTCCCAAAATGATACGGAAGGAATTGTGTTATCGGGGACCCATGATTTTTCCGGAACATCATGAATCTCACGCCGCATCTGCGTTCTTCCCATCTCCATTCCAGAAAGCCGCATTCATTACGATGGACGGTGTGGGTGAATGGACAACGACTTCATTCGGTACGGGATGTGACAATCAACTGAAAATTCATTCCGAAATTCACTTTCCTCATTCCATTGGATTACTTTATTCGGCTTTTACCTATTTCACAGGTTTCAGAGTAAATTCAGGTGAATATAAAGTTATGGGGCTCGCTCCCTATGGCGAACCCAAATACCTTGATCGGATCATGAACGAATTGCTGGATTTGAAAGAGGATGGTTCCTTTCGATTGAATATGAAGTATTTCAATTACTGCACTGGTCTCACCATGACAAATCATCATTTCAGCAAGCTTTTTGATGGTCCACCGCGGAAAGCGGAGTCACAAATCTCGCAACGTGAGATGGATCTTGCCAGATCAGTACAGGAAGCAACGGAAGAGATTATGCTTCGAACAGTGAGACATGTTCACAAGGTGACAGGTGAGGAGAATCTTTGCCTGGCCGGTGGTGTCGCGCTGAATTGCGTCGGCAACGGCCGCATTCTTCGTGAAGGTCCATTTGAAAATATCTGGATTCAGCCAGCAGCTGGAGATGCTGGAGGTGCTTTGGGTTCTGCGCTTTATGGCTGGTATCAGTATCGTAACAAGCCACGGACGGCGCCCGGTAAACGGGATATGCAAAAGGGGTCATATCTGGGACCGTCATATTCCGGGGATCAAATCAAGACATTCCTGGAAGAACGGAATCTTCCATATCAAGAAATCAACTGGGATGACCTGCCCAAAACAGCTGCCCGGTTAATCGTAGATCAGAAAGTGGTCGGGTGGTACCAGGGCCGAATGGAATTCGGACCTCGAGCACTGGGGAATCGCTCGATTGTCGGAGATTCCAGATCATCGGAGATGCAGAAAGTCATCAATCTCAAGATCAAGTTCAGGGAGAGTTTCCGGCCATTTGCTCCATCGGTGCTTCTTGACCGGGTCAGTGAGTATTTTGAGATGGATGTTGCCAGTCCTTATATGTTGTTGGTTGCACCGGTGAGAAAAGAAATTCGCAGAGACATGACGTCTGAAGAAGGAAACCTGTTCGGAATCGATAAACTTAATATTGTCAGATCGTCGATTCCTGCCATCACTCATGTGGATTATTCCGCAAGGGTTCAGACTGTTGATCGGGTGGATAATCAACTCTATTACGATCTGATTAAATCCTTCGAGGAAGAGACCGGATGTGGTGTGATCATCAACACATCTTTCAATGTCAGGGGCGAGCCTATTGTCTGCACGCCCCAGGATGCTTATCTTTGTTTCATGCGAACCAACATGGATTATCTTGTTCTGGGAAACTGTATCCTGGATAAAACCCAGCAGCCCGAACTCGTTGAAGCCAGAGATTGGCGGGAAGAGTTTGACCTGGATTAATTGCGGAGGAGACGCGAGCTTTGAGTATTATTTCTGATGTGTTGACGGATTTACGTAAACTGGATCAGGGTCCATCTGTAATGCGGAAATTTGGCGTTGTACTGGGTATTGTTCTGTTATTAATCACTGCCTGGCCGGTTTTTAAGTTTCGTCATGAGACATTCCTGACGCCTGGAATAATTTCGATTTGGGCCGGAGCCGGGTTATCCTTCCTGCTGGCGTTTCTGGCGCCAACACTTCTTAAACCCGTAAATACCCTCATGGTGTTTATTGGCATGTTTATTGGCTGGATCATGACCCGTATCATTCTGTCGATTCTCTTCTTTTTTGTCTTTCTTCCAACGGGAATTGTTATGCGATTAATGGGCAGAGATGCCATGAATCGTACGCTGGATCCCGGGATCAAGTCATACTGGATTACCCGTCCGGATATCCCATTTGATCCCCAACGCTGTCGCAGACTTTTTTAAGTGATATCGTGTGTAAGATTTCATTGACTTGAAGATTCGTCTGAAATATTCTGAACTCTGAATCCGTAATTCAGGAGATTCAGTGATTATCAGCCAGGAGGAAACCGTGACAGATTCTGAGAAGGAAAAATTTGAAATAGACCAGGAAGAGAATTTTTCGATATTCCGTGAATTTTGGGATTTTCTGAAACATTCTAAAAAATGGTGGCTGCTGCCGATCGTTCTCATTATGGTACTCCTCAGTGTCTTTATTGTTCTGACAGAGAGCTCAGCTATTTTCCCCATGATCTATGCGATTTTTTAAATTGCGCTTCCGGATCTTTACTTCATATCCGGCATGTTGTAGAGCTTGGAACGGGCATCCAACTCCCGGATTCGAGCCTTGATTATATCCACATCCCGGGCATACGGATTATTTCTTACATATCGGGAAAGTTGATCCCGTGCATCGGTGAGTCGTCCCAGATTCATGTAAATATTTCCCAGCATGAGTCTGATACGATCTTCAACTCGGGGATTGATCAGAATTCCGCGAACCAGGGCTTGCTCAGCATCCTCATAATTTTCCTGCAAATAATAGGCTTCCCCGAGAAGGAACTGGTTATCGGGAAGACGGGCATCCCGTTCCACTGCCATTTCCAGGTATTTAACTGCATTGGGGAAATCATCTGTGGCCATGTAGTGGGAACCTAAAAGGGAATTGGGTTCAGGATCCAGCGGATTTAACTCGATGGCCTTTAAATAATACTCAATCGCTTTTTCCGTGTTACCGCTTTTTAAATAGGCTGAAGCCAGACCGCAGTAACTTCGTGAGAATTCAGGATCAGAATCAATGGCTTTCTCAAAACGCTTGATGGCTTTATCGAATTTACCCTTCTGAATTGCTTCTTCACCTTTACGTATGTTCTTCAGAACACCGGGGGACACCTGATAGGTCAGGGGCATGTAGAATTCGCTGAGATCCGCATGGGTGACCTTGTTGGAAAAATAAATATCTGAATAATTGAAATGGAGATCCCGGGTTTGTACCTGAATAAAGGTGATTTCCTGAATATATGGTTTCAGCCCTGATTTCTGGACCTGGACATCAAATGTACCATCAGGAAGGTTTTTGATTGTATAGAATCCGTGCCGGTCAGTATAATCTCTACCCAGAACATTCCGCTGTTTATCTATTACTTTTACTAGAGCATCCGGCAACGGATCCCCTGAATTATCATACACAAATCCCTGCACTTCAAATGCAGATACACTCTGACCGAAAAGTAAAAGAAGAAAAAATAATTTGGTAATCAATGACTTCATCTGATAACTGCTCCTTTACATTTGCAGATTCCAAAATTAGATTAAAGGTACGGCTGGTTGCTGTCAATGTGAGATTGGGCAGATTCTGATCAGTGAGGGAGTCAGGAGTGTAATATGAGAGAGATTTATCGTTGCGCAAATTGTGGTCACACATTGAAAAAGGCAGAACAACGTTGCTGGCACTGTGGTTATCAGCGGGGAGTGGACACCGAATCATCCACAGAGTATCAGGTGATTCTCCATGAGATTGGTGTTCACCCGGAACAGGTTCGGGATATTCTGATCAAGATGGTGCATATCCGGATCAATCAGACAAACCGATTGATGAAGGCTCTTCCCTCGGTGGTGTATCGGGGAACCGATCCGGAACGTGCACAACTGATTGCTGAGTCCATGAACCGTATTGGTGCTATTACAGAATGGGGTGAATCTTCAGAGGTGCTGCTTGCGTCGGCCTTTCGGGAGAGTCAAGAGGAAAGCGTGGATGATGTTCGACCTGCCGCCAAGCCCTCCATTTTGGGAAAATTCGCACCTTTTGTAATACTTCTGCTTATGCTCCTGCCGATTTTGACAAAAAATCAGGAAAAAATACTCGAATTTTTCAGGAATTTAAATGATCAGATTGATGGAGTTTCTGAGAGTGAATTTTCCCGAGTTGAAATCATTGCTGTCAGGACTGAGATTACACCGGAGACGCTGATAACGCTGGATCACCTTAAAGTGATCCGGATAAAGCGTTCTGAAGTACCGGATCAAGCCGTTTGTGCTATGGATGTTGAGTTGGTTCTGGGTCAGTACCCGATAAAAAATCTTTTACCCGGGGATATTCTTGTATTGAATGAGATCAGAAGGAGTGACCAATAATAAATGACCAGCGGTCCGTGGGATCATCTGATTTCCGCATGATATTGTAGCCATAATCCACGCCTACGGGACCAACCGGGGTCATAAACCTCAGTCCAATACCAACAGTTCCTTTCAAATCACTTGTGCTGATATCCTCCTTTGACTCATAGACATTCCCGGCATCGAAGAAAAGCACGCCATGAAGACCCCATGCCAGCGGGGATCGCAGTTCAATATTTGCCAGCAGGGAAATATTGCCACCCATGCCATTGATATTTGTTCCCACCGGTACCAATTGATCCTTGAGCTTAGGACCCCTGATTTCTTCATATCCCCAACCGCGAATAGATTTGATTCCTCCCAGTTTAAAGCGTTCCTGAAATGGAAGATCGCCGGCCCAGCCCAGACGCAATGAGATTCCCAGTGTTCTGTTTTCCGGGAGTGGTAAAAAATGTGTAGTTTCAACAGTTGTTTTTGTAAAATCAACTTCTGAGTTATAGGCAGTTCGTGCAAATTCCACTTTCAGGGAAAGCAGACTTCCCCGTCCGGGATCCCGGGGATCATCCCGTGAGTCGTAGAGAAAACTGGGAGCCAGGGAACCGATCCGAATAGAATTGCGGTACTCCTCAGGAATCAGGGTACCGGGTTCAATATCCTTAGGCTTATCATCACTGTACCTATATCCAAGCAATACCCTTAGTTGCGGATTGTATCTGTACGACCAGATGGCTTGACCGCCAATTCTTAGAAGCCGGTATCCATCCTCGTCAGTAAGATTTCTCAGCAACCGCAATTCCATCTGCAGAGGGAAATTTGCGAATTCCGGTTCCCGGTAGATAATCTGAGATTTGTCGGCGCGTTCTGATACGAAAATTGAGGCTCCGAGGTAGCGGTTTGTGCCATATAAACTCGTGGTGTAAAAGCTCAGGTAGCCGTTGAAACCCACATCGGTGTTGTAACCGGGACCACCTTCCAGGATGAGACTGGGGCTTTCCGTGACGGTGATGATCACCGCACGACGATTTTCTCCTTTTTCCAGCAGGCGTGTGTCGGCTCGGACCGATGAAAATAAGCCTGTCCTGGATAGTGAATTCTGAGCTTTGAATAAAGATTCGTAATTGTATGGCTGATTTTCCAGACGAGGGAGATAGCGATCGATCACCTTTGGGTTGGTCTTATGAAACCCTCGAAGAATAATCTTTCCGAAGAAATAAGGATCTCCTTCATCTATAATAACCGTCAGCTTCAGTCGACCGCTCCGTTTATCTTCGTCACAAATCACTTCCAAATCAGTTTCCGTGTATCCCAATTTTCGGTATTCAGTAGTGACCCGATTGATGCCGTCATGAATGTTTTTCTCATTAAATGGTGAATCCGGCCTGCATCCCATAAGTTTCAGAAGCGTATCCGTGTCCAGAACGGAGTTATTTATAAACGTGATTGAATCAATCCAGGATTGCTTGCCCTCAGAGATAATAAATACAATGGATGCTGTTCGGTCATCCGGAAGCAGGGTGTCTTCATACTCCACTTCCACATCATTAAAGCCATGTTCAATATAATAATTAACAATTCGTTGGATATCATTGAGAAGATCTTGGTAACGATATCGCTTCCCCGGTTGACTCAGAACCAAATCTTCATTGAGAATTTGAACAGCATCGAACGTTTCATTTCCTCGGACGTCAATATGAGCGATTTGGAAAACATCGTTATCCGTAATCTGAAACCGGTAACTGGTTCCGCCGCCTTCAAGCGGAGTTGATTCCAGCACTGTTTGAGCCCGGGCATACCCGTGATCACGGTACAGATTTGTGATGTGTTCACTTCCGTCTTCAATCTGATCATGATCCAGGCTCTTACCTTCATCAACTCCAAGAACTTTGTAAATTGTCTGCGGTTTTCGTTCGACGAGATACATCCACCAATTGAGATTCCACCAGTGTTTATTCCCTGAAATTTTTATTTTTGATCGAGGTCCCTCTCTCACACGGTATGTGATATTGACAACGTTTTTACTGTGATCGATGCGGATTTGCGGTTCGGAAACGCTGATTTCAAGGTAACCCTGTTTCAGGTAATAATCCTTAATTTTTTCAACATCATTTCGGGTGGAATTATTGTTGTATCGGCGGCCCGGTTTACTTTTAATTTTTTGTATCAATTTCTGAGCAGAGATTGTTTCATTTCCTATAAATTCAACCTGGTGAATGCGAGTTGGCGGTCCTTTGATAAACTTCAGGATCACATCCAGCTCTCGTTTTTCAGGGAATCGTTCAATGGTCGTCTTAATCCGGCACTGACTATACCCATAATCCCTATAGAGTGCTTTCAGAGAAACCAATGTTTGCTCCAGGTGTAAATCGGTGAAGACTTCATTTTCCTGAATCTTACACTCTCTCAGAATGTCCCGTTTGGACAGGCGGCTGTTGAATCCGTATGCCAGCAGGAATCCGGTACGTTTATCTTTGAATTCAAGATTCCGGAGGATCCACTCCGGTTCCAGATGAAAGATTACCATGCATCCGTCGAGGAATGGTTCAACGGTCACTCTGATCTGACGAAACCGGTGCAATTGATTAAGGTGGCGAAGGCTGGACCGGATGGCAGACAAGGTAAAAGGATCACCTTCCCGAATATCCAGAACCTGCATCACATTTCTTTGGGAATATGGAAATTCACTTTCAAGTCGAATATATCGCACGGGCAGATTTGTGAATTCATCCACGGTATTGATCTGCGTGTCCTCAGAATACGCAGAGGGGGTCAGACCCGGAAGCAGAAATGCCAGAACTATAATCAAGCATGGGAGTCTCCGATGTGTCATCAGTCGAACTCCCATCTGTACCGGATATCGCCACCGATGGAGTTGTTTTCATTTTTCTGTCCAATAATATAGAGATTATCAGCGATGCGGTACTCAATTATAAGCAAGTCATCTGCTGTGGCCGCCGCCCGGGAATAGGTTACGGAGAGATTGGGTCCGAATCTCTTTTTGACGGTAAATTTGGCTGAAGGACTTTCATCGCTGGAGGACAGAATGGGATCGATGCTGAACTCATCAAATCCCATCCAGTTTGCAAACCGTTTTTCAATTTCATCCTGGATTGATCCCGTTACGTATGCCAGTGTGCTGGCCACATAATCACCGGAATCGGCATTCATCTGATCTGTAGTTTTTCCAAGTAGAATGAGTGCCCAAAGGTCTGTATTACTGAGGCTGGGGTTTGAAAAGGGAGTTACATCCAGATCGGAATAAAGGGGTCCGGTCAATTCAATGGAAACATCATATTCCTGGATATCACTGGATGCCAGCAGATCAATATAGGGATCAATATTTTCCGGATCGATGAAATCCAGAGTCAAGCGTTCCACTTCAAATTTCCGGTCCTGGAAAAGTATCAGACCTTCCAATGCTTCAATCCGTCCAAAAAGTTGGGGTTTGGCCAGAGAACCCTGAAAATCCAGATCGAGTTTCATTTCCAGTTTTGCAAAGTTGTTATCCATAATGACGTTATCTTCAGCCAGGATTTTCAATTGAAATTTCGGATTGAAGATTGGCTTGAAAACGCGTTTTGTCTGGACGTTTTTATCTTTTAAGCTGAGTTTAGCCCGGGATTCATTGATGATCATAGTTTTATAATCGATCCTGCTGGTATTCATGACACGGTTAAGATGAATTTCTCCCATGAAAGCCGGGGAGGATAAATTTCCCAGGATTGAGATATCGATAGTGCCTTCAGATCGATACCCTTCCGGAAATTCAAATTCAATTTTTTCGGCAGACATAGTGAGATCCAGAAGGTTCGGTAGATAATTTTTCAATCCCATATCGCCGTTTAAACTCAGATAAGTGCCACCAGCCAGACCTTCAAAATACTGAATTGTCCCAAATTTGTGATCGAAGGTTATTTCACTATGGAAATCTTCAAATTTTGTATTGAAATACGGGATCTGAAAATACATTTCCTCAATATTCATCGACCCCTGAAAATCCGGATCGGCAACATTCCCATTGAGAAGCAAATCGAAGGTCACATTTCCGGAAGGTCGAGTGATAAATGTTGTCAGATTATCCAATCTTTCGATCCGGCAATTCCCGTTCAGTACGAGGTTCAGATTACCATTAAAATCGATATTTCCCTGGAGTAGTGCTTCAATGTCAGGTCCTCTGAAATCAGTTTCTCCCATGGTTAATCGATACCCCTGAATACCGACCACAGTGGGTTTTTGCAGGGTCAGGTTGTAATTGTTTACTGCCAGGGACATATCATTCACAATGCATTTAACATCGAGAGATTCGGGATCCCGAACATCCCAGTTGACATCCACATGACCGGTTACCTCTCCATCCAGGATATCTGTCCAGGGAAACAGGGGAGACGCTGCAGTCAGAGTTTTCACACGGGCTCCATACAGATCGGCTGTAAATCTTACCGGGTAGTCATCAGTAACAATCACCTGCCCTGTTGATAATATTTCTGCCCCTGCAATCCAGGCATCCCACGCGAGGAAGGTCGGGTTGCCCAGCCTGAGTAATCCTTCGATATCTGCGGGTCCGGAGTTGACGCCACGGATTAATACAGCAGGTGATTCCAAGCGGATCTCAGCTTCCTGCATCTGTGCATTCACAGGGAAATCGGCTCTGAAACTAGCAATTCCTCCAAGGGGAATCGGTTGAACGCCGTTGAGACTGGCCAGATCGAAATTTTCACCCACCGCGGTCCACCAGGTATTTCCATCCTTGGGGAATTGGCCCTCAAGAACCAATTTGCTGATACCATCCACGGCATTCAGAGTCAGATCGAAAACACCATTCTGAAGATAATTAAACCGAAGATTGGCATTACCGAGAGGAATTTTGGCAATTCCAAGTTTTTTGATGGTGAGGTGGCTTGGGATCGGTTTCACTGTCTCATGCGCATTTAAAACAAGTTTTCCACTTGCGTGCCCTGAAAACTCTGTTTTAACACTGGAAAGACGGTGAATGGCTGGAAGAAACAAACGTCCAATCTCGAATTCCCCTGATTCAATTTTAATCTCGGGATTTCTCGACATCATGAGTTCCCCGGTGAGATTTGCGATATCTCCGTGTAAGGAAATCTGAGACAGATTAATTAACTCAGGTGTTACGATTCCAGCAATCCGGCTTTTATGAGTCATATTATCCAGGATTTCAAGGTCTGGAAATAAGCTGGTGAACGAAACTTCGTACTGAGTTGGTGAACCACTTAGTGTTCCATTTGCAATCCCTTTGCCTTTGTAATCAGGGAATTGTTTTGGTTCAGAGGAATACATTTCCAACCGATTCAAAATTTTCGATACATCCGAAAACCGGGCGTTTATCTTGCCCGCGATAGATTCACTTGTGAATTCACCGTTGAAGAGATTCAGGTAAATTCCAGGATTGAGAATTTGCGCTCGAGGCACATAGAAGGTTTTATTTTTCACGTGAAAATCACCGGCAATATTTAAAGGGGTTAGACTCTGTGCTCCAGGTAAAGATTGCGGGAGGGTTTCCATGCCGGCTGCTGTACCTGAAACAAGAATCTCATCAGGTTTAAAACTGTTGCTGGTGATTGCAAAGTCGATATCACATATTCCGGGCACTTCCAGAGGAATCTTCTGTTGTGTCATCAGGCTTTTGATGTCGAGATTTTCCACGCGAGCATCAAATTTCATGCCTTTATGTTCTCTGGATACAAAGATTTCACCCGAACCATTTAGATCCCCATCATAAACGGTTCCGTAGATATTCTGAATTTTGAATTTTTTATCAGTATAATCGGCTGTAGCGTAGACTTTATCAATTTCAAAACGATGAATATCTGCATCCTGAACATAAAGATAACTCTGGATATTCAACGCTCTCGCCAGCCCATTTCCATAAGCTTTTCCCAGAACTTCTCCTGACATTGGCACAGTGAGTTGGAAACTCTTTTCCACTTGGTTCAGATCAAGGCGCAAATTGCTGGTGAACTCCAACCTGGGATTCTTAAAATTTGTAAGTTTGCAGATTCCATTAATCCAGATATCGTTTCCTGCTGAGTTTATCGTCAACATTGATTGATGAACACCATCCCCCCATAAATCACATTCAATGGCAAGGTTTGCTACGGTATCCATTCTGTCTTTGATTGCTGTACGCACTGAATAACCTTCCAGAATCGCGTGCATTTCATTGGTTTCCGCCTGGTACCAGCTTTCCAGGCTGAGAGATGGAACATCGACGGTGAGACCTGATGGCAGGTAATCAAACTCAAAAAGAATCTGGGACAGCACGATATGATCACACTGTACCTTTTCGAATACCCGGCGGATAATGCTATCGTCATCCCGAGCTCGTTTTTTCTTGTTTCGATTACGTGGGTGACCGCAAAAAATGTTGCTGTCACGATCTTTATTAAAACCCAGCCGGAGGATCGGTTTGATAATCGTTAATTCTCGGATATGAGCCCGCTCTTCAAAAAAAGCCAGTGGATTGAATTCACAATACAAATGTTCAATGGAAGCCATATTCTCCAGACCGTATTCCGGATCATTTGAGATATAAAAGTTTTTGATCTCCAGGGATCCCATAATCGACAAACGAAAATAATCGACATGGACATCTCGATTGAGGCGTCTGGAAAGATTCTCCGTTACCTGATCCACAATATATTTTTGAATGGAGGGAATATGGAAAAGAACACCAGCAGCTGTCAGGAAAAAAAAGATCAGTACTGTGACATAAATCACGGTTTTCAAAAAGAAACGGATTGATTTTCGTTTTCTGGATATTTGTGGTGTTTTTCCAGCTGTCATGGATGATCACTGCTGTCGGATATGTTGTTCATTTCCGGAATATTGCCGTACTTTTTTGCTAATTCATCAAGAAATAGAGCTGTTTTTGCTGCATCTTCGCGATTTAATTTACCTATAGCTGAATTGAATTTTTCTTTGAGATCATCCATCTCCCGGGGTTTCACTAATCTCAGATCTTCCAAATTCCGTTTCTTCCCTTTGTTAATCACGTTCGTTCGGGTTTCCAGATATAAGCGAATAAACCCTTGATATGAGCGGATCATATTCTCCCGATCACCTGCCAGATCAGATAATTGGCCCAGTGTAAAGTATATTTCTTCTGACTGATTAATCAATAATTCGGTGTTCAATTCACTAATGGAATTTGCAAGTAATTGCGGATTACGTTCCTTAAGATATAGATTTGCCAGCACAAGCGATGTGTTTCGGTGAATACGTTGATAGTTGGGATGGTGAAGAGAGATAAAACGGTAAATATTCAATGCCGTTGAATATTCCCCCTGCCCGGCGCACAGATATGCCCGATCATACTGTGCAGGGAAATTATACCGGTTCCAGGAAACGGCTCTATTAATTTCATCTCTTGCTGCGGATAAATCTTCACTGGCTTGAGCCATTTTTGATTTGAAGTAACAGTTTTGTGATTGAAATTGCCGAACAAGGTGAACCAAACCCGGCGTCATAATCATCAGGAAGATCAGGAGAATCAGAAAATCTCGAATTCTCCGCGTTGGGGTCTGACGGAGAAGATTACTTCCGGGAATGGAAGCTATGGAAAAAATATACAGGAAAAACAGTGTCGAAAACCATTGAAGGTTTACGGAAACAAGATTATGGATCCAGATACTCAAACAGGCGATGCCAAAAAGTTTAGTGAGTGAATCCGCAGTTCGATTTTTAACTGACGTATACAACAGCTTAATGTATGCAAAGATGAACCAGAGAAGGAACAGGGTTCCCAGGAGACCGTATTCCACAAGATGCTCGAGATATTCACAATGTGCATGCTGAAGGTTTTCTGCGTGACGGAATTCTCTGAGAAATCCTGGATCACGGAATTGGGGAAACAGAATGGGAAAAGTACCGGGGCCGTGACCAAATAGTGATTGATACCCGGAATGGGCATTGATGTTTGCTGATAATGCACCTTTCCAGGTCCAGACACGGAATGAATTGGTGGTTATCTGACCATCCAGGAAACCCAACTGATATATTCCGACGAGAACAATAAACATCACCAGCACACAGATGCCCCAGCGAATGCACTGTTTGCGATTCCAGGAAGATGTTAAAATGATCCAGAAAATGATGCCGCCGGTAAGGCCCATGAAGGCCCCTTTACTCTTTGTAAATAAAAATGAAACCACCGTCATGATTTCCATGATTATCCAGAACCAACGCATTCGCGGTCGCCGGGCAGAATTTATTTGATGAATAATTGCTGCTGAACCAATCACCAGAAACGGTGCCAGGAGATTGGGATGGCCAAAGGTGGAGAACACACCATCGCGAATTGGACGGCCCCAGATGATTGGGTCGAAGCCCACCAATTGAAGGAGGGCATATCCGGTTACAGGCAGGATGGAAATAGCCGTTATCCGAGTCAGGTTGTTTCGGAAACTGTCCGACAACCCGGTGATTGGGAGAACGATTACCAGCAGCAGGCAGGGAATTACAGAAACCAATTCAGGCAAGAAGGCCCAGGGATACTCCGACCATGTCGCGGAGATACACACATGCAGGATCAGGAGGATTGCAGGGATCTGCAGAGGTGAAAGTGTCAGAAAGTGTTTCGTCTGTGGCGTCCTGAAGAAGAGGACAGATGCCACGATAGCGGTTATTGTGACATAACCGATCAAATTTTTAATGATGATGACGTCAGCCGACCATGGATAAAATGCCAGGGCGATCAATGGAATTGCAAAGTAAACAATTGTCTCAGCAGATAATTTGGCTCTCAGATTCAAAATTTGCTCCAAACAAAACTGCTCTTATATTACCATCAGAGGTGGAACCAGTCGAGAATCCTGGAAATCAAGGTTGCAGAGTTTCCCGAAAATTACTTATAATAGGTGTGATGGAAGATTTTTGTAAATAACGAAAGAGGGGGTTAGACGTGCGAAAGTATCAGTTTACATTCCTTGTAATGGTGATTTTGAGTATTTTGATCGTTTTTGGAGGCTGTCAGCTTCTTTCACCGAATACCGCAGATCAGAATCTTAAACAATTGAAACGGGGATTTATCTCCAATGATAACACCTATGCCAATGATTACTACGAGTTTAAAGTCAAACTCCCAAAATCCTGGAAAGGTGCAGTGGGAGACCCGCCACAGGTTCTCGTCTGCCGGCCAACATCGCGGGAGATTGCGGATGGATCAGCCCGACGCCTGATTGATATCAAAATTTTGGTTCGGGAAGTTAAAGAGAAGGAAACGCTGGACAGCGTCATTGAGAGCTATAAAACCGGGAATGGATATGAGATGGTCCTGGAAAGACCGGGTCTGGTGAAAGATGTTGAATCCAAGCGGTGTATTTTCTACGGGAATCTGAAAGAAACTCCACTGAAGATAAACTCACTATTTATTCTCCGCGAGAATAAACTGGTGATCATCCAGTGTCAGGCGGTAAAACCATTGTTTGACAATGTGGAAGCACAGTTCCGCTACTGCATGGATTCCTATCTTGTCACAGCCAAGTCAGCTTTACCCACAACACCGACACCGATGCCGGATCCTTTTGACCGGGAATTCGATTTTGTGAATTACGAAACATTGGAAGGTGATACCGCTCAATCCCTGGCTAAACGGTTTATGGGTGACGACAGACGTGCATGGATTATTATCAAGACAAATGAGCTTGATGCCCTGACACCGGGTATTTCGATTAAAATCCCGAGATTTGTGTCTTATAAAGCCCTGGCAAGTGACACATTTGAGAGTATTTCATCAAAGTTTTTCAGCACCGGCTCTTATGCCAACCTGATCAAACAGTACAACGATGGCATCGATTTGGCACCTGAGGCAACGATATTCCTACCATTATACGAAATCCTTCAACCGGAAGCCGGGGAAGATTACGCGAACCTGGCTGAGCGGATTTATACTGATGCGCTGAAGGCTGATTTTCTCCAGGCATACAATAATAAAATCCCGCTTTCTGAGCTGGAGTATGTAAAACTTCCGATATTCATGATGAAAAAATTCTATACCTATAAAGTTGAAAAGGGTGATTCCCTCGCGATGATCGCCAGTTGGCTTACCGGAGATTCCCGCAATTACCGAGCGATTGCCGAGGCAAATGGTATTACATCACCTTACATGATATCCCTGAATCAGGAATTGAAAATCCCGGCCAGACTCATATCTGATCCCGATGTTTTCAATCGTCCTAAACCAAAGCCGAAACCCCGCCCCAAACCTGCCGTGGATCCTGAAGGGGAGAGTGCTGAAGCGAGTGAAGAAATTGGTGATGCAGAGGCGATGGAAGAACCGGGGGAAGGTGAAGCGGAAGCTGTTGAGGAAGGTCCGACACCAACACCGCTGCCTCTGCCGGGTGGCGATATTGGAATCTACGATCTGGATTAGTTGAGGTTATAAATGATTACCGGGTTTAACACTGAAGCCAAATATGATGGCGTCACATTCCATGTGCAAACAGAGGATCGTGGGGAAAAAGCCGCTCGGATTGATACCATTATCTACCGGAGCGGTGGTGCCATTGTTCACAAAAAACAGATTCACTATAATGATATTCTCAACTGTGACTGTCTGGAAGAAGCTGTTCGTGAGATCATGGAGGATGTTCACCTCAAAACGATAAATGAGGTAAAAAAAGGTCTCTGGACGTTAGGTGCCGAATGTGTTCCGAGTGAATCATTCCGTGAAGTAGTGGGAAAATATTTGCTGGATCCCGGAAAGATGGCTGGACTCAACTGATTCCAGGTTAACTTTATTTTGCCAAATCCGATGTTTCTACTTTGCAAGGTTTTTCATGAAGGATTGTCTGTGTTTTTGTAATTACTGGATATATCCGAGACTCTTCAACTCATTTTTAATGACCTTTTCAACTCCCTGGTCTGTCTGAATCCGGTTATCCTGTTGCTGGAACGCATAGGTATCCACGTATTCCGGAGGCCGTAGTGCCTTTAACTCCATGGAAAAAAAATCTTCACGAGGTTTCCCATCCAGATCACGTGAAATCGGTATTCCCATCAATCCGGCAAATGTGGGCATGACATCCAGTATCCCAATGGATCCCCGGGTCGATTGAGATACTATTCCGGGTCCGGATATCACAAAGATCCCATCGGGTGAATGCCAGTGTTGACCGGAACGGGGATGGAGCACCATCGCGGTTACCGCCATGACAGGTACGGTTTTATCCCGATATTTCAGTACATCCCCGGGGGACGGGTCCGGGCTGATTGTCAGAGCAATCACTTCGTTTGACGATGGCGTGATCTGAATATGTTCGAAGAGCGGCTTTCCGTTGAATGTGATTTGAGACAATTCTATTTTCAGATATTCAAGAGCGGGTCCAGTGATATTATTGTGGGTTCCTGCCTGGATGGAAATACCTCGATGCAATCCCGGCGGGTACTGTTTATTATCCCTGAAAGTCGTACTGCTTTCAGGATCATCCGGGAGTGTCCACCTGTTCAATCCGGTAGATTCCATCAGGGCATCGAGATTTAAACCTTCAATAAAAGGCGGCAATTTAATCACGGGATCCATTCCATGATCTGAAACTAAAACTACGGTGCAATTTTCACCCATTTCCTCTCTGAACTTCCTGAGTTGGTCATCCAGAAAGCGATAGTAACTGATCACAATACCTTTTTGTTCATCAGGTACTTCGGGGATGCGATGGTCATCGATTACATCCCTGAGATATTCATGTTCGAGAATATCGGTACCCCGTGAGAATAAAGCGACAATATCAAAAGATTCTTTTTGAAGAAGATGGTGGGCCAGATCCAGGTAATACCGGTCACGCTGAAGCTGGCTGAACATAAAATCGTTCAAACTGATGGCGTTACCGTTGGGATTGAAGTGGCTGAGTTCATTTTCCATGTCTGATCGGTTCATCCGAGTGATATTCGTGCTTTGTGATTTGTAATCTGCAGGATATACGGTGGATTCAAGTTTCGGGAAATGATCCCGGTTTGAGATCATGACGCCGTTTATTGTTTCAGCCGGCCAGGTAGCCCACCAGTTGACGACCAGTTGTTTTAAAGAGGAGTCTAAATTCCAGAAAGCGGCAGTCTGTCTGAGATTACTGGTTATTGCCAGTTGCCCGGACGTATCACTCCCCTCAGAAAGCCAGTTGGATATGCCGTGCTTTTCTGGCATAACGCCCGTGGCGATAGTGGTCCAGAGCATCACAGAGACCGTGGGGTCCAGTGTTTTAAGCCGGCAAGAGGTCCCCTCCGAAATCAATTTTTGGATTTCCGGAAGGTATCCGGCATCGCAGAGCGGTTGCAGTACTTCCCATGAAACGGCGTCGATACCGAAGATCAGAAGCCGTTCTGGTGCATTTACGAGAGGTGTTGGTTCCGGTTTTTTGCAGGACAGAGCACACACACTCAGGATCAGGAGAAAATAGCTTATGAATTTTTGTTTATTTGTCATCATTGGCCAAGTAATAATAGGTTTTACTTCCGGGAATATACAGGTTGGAAAATACTTTTTCCAGTGTATACCGGCTTTTTACCAGTTTGAGAAATGCTTCCCGTTTTCCGGGATGTATCGGTTTCAGGTATGGCAGGGAAAGTGAAAATGAGCGATCGCCGTGGATCAGTATCCGTCCGGATTTTTCATTAACATAAGATTCCATGATATCAAAGTTAAGAACATTGAAATGCTGGCATTGCTCGGTTGTCCAGTCCGGGAACAAATCGGATCCCGCCATTCCGGTCAGTAGACGTCGATCAGCTTCCACGGCAATTAACGCAGAATCTGCAGAAAAAATCCGATGTGATGTTTCAGAATGATCTTTTACGAATTGTGCTTGCTCCCGCAGTGCCATGTAAGCTGGTTTTCCATCAATGATACTGAGAGATTCCCGGCCGTATGCAAGCACACTCAGGACGCATCCCGCAAGGAGTAGATATTTGAATACACGGCGGGTTTCCGGCGCGGAATCCGAATATATCCGACTCCATTCCACTGCGGTCATCATGATGAAAATTGGCATGACGATCGTCTGATAAGACACCTGATAAATTTTTGCGATGGTATGAACGCTTAGGAGTCCCAGTGTAAGCACCCATAAAAATCCACGGATACTCGTGACGTCCCGCAAAAATTCCCGGAACGATTGGTTTCGGATTCGCTGAAAATAAATCGGGATCAGAGGAATACTCATGACAAATGCAAGAAAATAAAATCTCACAAGTTGTGATGTGGCCCGAGCCTTCTGAAGCAGATTTGCGGTGAGATCGTGTGAGTGAAGACTCAGATTCATCCCCAGAAGATTGAACCAGAGCCGGTCAGGTCCTGCCAGATATGCAAAGGGCAGAAAGATAGCCAGCAGAACCAGGATTGAGAGTAACCCGGGAATCAGTTTCCCACGGAGGGTGCGGCTTTGAATAATGACATACAACAAGGCCAGACAGAAAACAGGTAAGGTAGTCAATCGCGTACCAAGAGCCAGTGCAAAACTCATAAGCGATAATGTTGCCCGGACCGGAGTCAGTTCGTGACGGGAAACCAGGAAACAGCATCCCAGAACAAGCAGCAGGCATGTGAGTGAGTAAAGACGGGTAATGGTGAAAAAATAGATTTGGAACGAGTTGGACGCGATGATGGCCAGGGTGATGATTCCGGCATTTCGACCGCCCAGTCGAATGGCGGTCCGGATTAACAAAACCGTTGCAATCAGTCCCAGAAAAAGTGATGTGAGTCGGCCGGCAAGGAGCCCCGGGAAAATCAATTGAGGAATTCCGTATATGTAAGGATGAAGAGGGGGTTGGAGAAAGAAAAAATCCCGGTACAGAATCTCACCACGGTATACGGAACGTGCTGCATACAGATAGGCGCCTTCATCCAGGTGAAGTCTGCCTGCAATCACGTAGGTTAAACTCAGAAGCCAGTAAACGATTGCTGACCAGAGCACCGGTTGAAATTTCAGTCGAGGTTGTGTGGTCATACCGGCAGGGTTTTCCGTTTTAAGCCGCGGAATATACCCGGAATGATGAACAGCAGGCTGCTAAGTAACAGGAATCCAGCAGAGACCATCGTCAATTTTCGAGAGACCGGGAGATTGCGATACTCTAATCGAAGGTTATGCTGACCCGGAGGTAAAGAGATCACGATCAGTCCGGTATCAGGGTCGGGTCCCAAAGGGATTTCTGCACTATCCAGAAATGCATTCCAGCCTTGAAAGTAAAACTGCGCATATCGGACTCGACTGGATTCGGTGATATCCAGATTAACACTCTTTTTTGTCGGGGTGCCGGATTGAGAGAGGATGGTTCCTTCTCCGGAAATGATTTCAATGCTTTTGGGGGTTACCGAGGCGTTCCCAATGGGAATCTCAGATCCCGACCAGTAAACAATGTGTGGAGCCTTCTGAATCCATGTCTCTAATTTTTTTTCCATTTCAGCCCGGGAATATCCGTCTTCAGGAATTTTTTCAATCATGAAATTGAATGGTTCTTTCGGCGGGAAACGTTTACCCACTGCAGCAGGGATGAACTCTCCCGTGCAATGTGTATGTTTCACCCGTGTGATTGTCTGTGGGGTCAGGTCCGTTTCCTTGAGATCGAGATATTCTCCGACCCGGCAGCGGGGAAGAGAAGTGATTATAATGATCGTGATGAGCAGAACAGTCATTGAGATCTGCCATGGTAAATTTCTTTTTTCAATGAACGGGCCAACTGATCCTGCCAGCAAAACTGCCATGAGGGCAGGCACCTGGAGGAGACGGTAAGGAAACTGCAGAAGCGGTAGCAGTGGAATTGTTTTCCAGAGAAACGATGAAATTTCCCAGGTCAGAAATGTTGCAGTGACCAGAAAAAACAGCCAGGCCAGAACCATGGCTCCCGATGATATACCGGATTTGATTTTCAGGAAAATCCTGCTTAATCCGAGCATCGTCAGAATTAGCGCAAAATTGCCAATCTGAAAAGATATTGTGTCGCCGGGGCCTTGCACGCTGGCTCCAAAATTCCAGTATGTGGATATCCATTGAGCGGGATTGATGAACTGATGCCTGTAATCGGCAAATCCGTGTGTCATTCCTTCCATTTGTACAAGATGTCGGCTGGAAAATGCGCTGATCCAGAACGGAGATGCGATACCGAGACCCAGAATGAAAGCGCTCACAGTGAGAAAGAGTTTCTTCGAAGACCACCGACTGCCACAGAACAATATCAGGCTCCAGAACGCGAGAAGGGGGAATTGAATCACAGCAGAAGGATAATGAGCCATTGCGGTGGCTGCGATACCGAAAACAAGGACAAATGCGTACACCGGTTTATTCTTGTCACTGAAGATTCGCGCAATCAGAAATAGATTGAGCGGCAGTATAGCGATAGCGGTGTACTCATTGACGTCACCGCGCACATACAGATCAAAAACACGGTATGGAACGAATGTGAAGAGTGTTGCTGAAATGATGCCGCCTGTTCGTCCCCAGACATCACGACTCAAGAAATACACGGAAACGGAGCCGAATATTGTGACAAGAGCAATGGCTGCTTTTGCTGAATCAATGGTTCCAAAATTAAGGAGTTGAAAAGCTGAACCCAGATAAAGGAACAGGACCGGAAAAAACTCGAGGAAAGGCAAACCCAGACCCCGGGCAAAATCGGGAAACCAGCGACAAAAAAACTCACCATTCTGAATGTTATCGTGAAATGCAGTCATTCGCCAGAGGAGTTGCGCTTCATCATGGGACCAGAAGAATCGGGTGGTATACAACGGAATAAAAAGCACCAGAGCGCCGGCTGCCAAGATCGCGAGATCGAAAATGAGGAGCAAACGATGTTTATTGATTTTAATATTTGGTTGTGGGGTTGTTTCCAATAGCTGCGGCTTCCTTTCACTCATGCTGCAGTTGAGTGTAGCCTCTAAATGGTCCGGGATTCAACTCCAAAGAAAATTCATAATCAAATCAGGAATAATATGATATAGTCAGCAGATCTGGAGGATATGAATGGTTATCGGTGAAAATCTGAACATTATTCGTCAACGCATTGATAGAGCAGCGGTGGCTGTTGGAAGAGATCCTGATGATGTCAGGCTTGTGGCTATTTCCAAAACACATTCCTGCGAGTCAATTCAGGAAGCCTTTAATTGTGGTCAGAACATTTTCGGCGAAAGCCGGATTCAGGAAGCTGAAAGCAAAATTGAGACTCTAAGTCAGAAAATCTCATGGCACCTTGTGGGACATCTTCAGCGAAATAAAGTGCGGCAGGCAGTAAAAGTTTTTGATCTGATTCACTCAGTCGACAGTATTCGTCTGCTACAGGAGATTAGCAAGCGAGCTGAAGAGATCGGGAAGGTTCAGGATATTTTGATCCAGGTGGATGTCTCAGGTGAAGAATCGAAGTTCGGTTTATCCCGGGATAAATTACCTGACTTTATCGAAGCAGCGGTGAATTCTTTGGGGGTTCGACTTTGCGGATTGATGACGATGCCACCGTTTTTTCATGACCCGGAAGAAGCCCGGCTATTTTTCCGCGATTTAAAAGCGATATCCCTTAAATTAGATCGATATGGATGGCCGGAGACTGGAACAACTGAGTTATCTATGGGGATGAGTCATGATTTTGAGGTTGCCATCGCGGAAGGATCCACTTTAGTCCGGGTAGGAACAGCGATTTTCGGAAGAAGGGATCTGGGAGGTTTGAAGTGAGTTCGATTATTACGGCTATAAATGGTGTATCTTACATCCTGATTTTTTTGTTTTTATCCCGGATGATCTTAAATCCGAGAGACTTTTATTTCAATGCAATTCTGAGACCTGTTGATATCGTGACGTCACCGGTTTTAAATGCACTCGAGCAAATATTTCCTCGGTCACGCTCGGGTCTGAATTATACACCGGTAATCTGTATCCTGTTGATTTATATATTAAAATCAGTTTTGATATTTTTTCTTGCGGGTGGAGAACTGATACAGACGTTTATCTCAAGTTTCGGAGACGTCTACCAGATTTTGTTCAAACTTTTTCTGTTCAGCGTATTTGTCAAAGTGATGGTTTCGAAAACCATGACGAACCCTATTTACAATTTTTTTGCAGGTATCGTCGAATCCATGGAGAAGATATTCGGTTTTTTCACCCGGGATAGTGGTAAACGGACCGTTGCGGCAGTGCTGGGTGTTATTTTTGTCTCCGGCATTGTCTATGGAGCGCTGCTTCATTTTGATAGGACAGGAATGGATTATGATCCCGGGAAATTGGCGATCCTGGCTTACCTGTATGTGCTTATCGATCTGGTCTCGATGTATAATCCGATTATTTTCACCTTGATTTTCAGTGTTCTGCTGTCATGGATCAGCCTGGATATCCGAAACCCAATTGTTAACTTGACATATGCTGTCACAGAACCCATGCTGCGACCCCTTCGAAAAGTTATTCCCGCCATGGGAAGTCTTGATCTGACACCATGGGTTGCTGGTGTAATTATTTTCTTTATTGGAAGATCCCTTTTAAAGTTGCTGGCTTATCTCATGATCAGGGTTGTTGCCGGATAATCCGTTGTGAATCGGAAAAAACCATTGCGGAACCCTTCGCGGATACTCGCAGTGAAAACCCATGCTCTGGGAGATGTTCTGATGACAACACCGGCTCTCAGAGGACTGCGCAGGGAGTTCCCGGATGCTACTATCGATTTTCTCGTGGGTCGGTGGTCCGCTGGAGTTCTGGAAAATAATCCTCATATCAATGAACGGATCATTGTGCCGGACGAAATTTTTTTCCAAAAGAAAATTTGGAAACTCGTTAAATGTGTAAGAAACCTTCGTCGCCGTCAGTACGATATGGCCGTCGTTTTTCAACCGGCAAAATCCATGAAATATCTATTGAAACTGGCCGGCATTCCTCTAATCGCGGCATTGAGTTCAGCGCCAGACCGGGAATCCATCACATACCCGGTTCCCTGGCGTGCAGATCGGAACCGGTATGTGGGGGATGATTTTTTTGATGTTGTCAGACCTCTGGGTGCCGTGAGTGATGGCCGGGGAATGGAGTATCACTGTTCAGATGCGGATTTAAAAAGAGTAGAAGACACTATCAATACTCTGGGAATTGATCCCACACGGCTTATTATCGTCTGTCCTGGCGGTGCCAGGAATCCACGGGATTATGTCGCACAGAAAATCTGGCCGGAGACAAGCTATATTGATTTAATGAGTCGTTTGATTCATCATGAGTTTTCAGTGATGATTGCCGGAACGGAAACGGACAGGCAATCTTTAGGAGAAATTTTATCTCTGGAAAAAGTTATTGATATGGTTGGAAAGACTACTATACAAGCATTGGCGGGATGGATTTCACGTGCACGTCTCGTGATAACCAATGATTCATTTCCTCTTCATCTGGCCCTGGCAATGGATACGCCTGTTGTGCCGATTTTCGGACCGTCCCGAGCTTCAGCATTGCTCCCGGAGACAGGCAGATATATAAAAGTGGAATCACCGATCAGATGTGCACCATGCTATGATAATGAGCCTTTTCCCGGTTGCCCTCGTTTTCATTGTATCCATGCCGTTGAAACGGATCAGGTTTTCCGGTGTGTGGAGGAGGCCTTGAACAGGTGGTAATATGAGTGGCGCGAAACCTTTTGTATCAGTAGTTATTCCTGCGTTTAATGCTGAGGATACACTGAAAGACTGCCTTGATGCCCTGGCAAATCAGTCATATCTCCGCGGGAAATATGAAATTCTCGTTATCGATGATGGCTCAACGGACGCGACACCTGATATTGCGGAATCCGGTGCGGACCGGGTTATTTATCAGGAAAATCAGGGACCGGCTATTGCTCGTAATACCGGTGTAGATGCCGCCCGTGGTGAAATTATCCTATTTACTGATGCGGATTGTGTTGCATGTGAGACATTTGTGGAACAAATGATCAATCCGCTGGCTGACCCTGCTGTTGTGGGTGTTAAAGGCGCATATCGCACCCACCAGAAACGCATGTGGGCACGATTTGCACAGATCGAATTTGAGGAGCGTTACGCGAAACTGGCCAAAACGGAGTTTATTGATTTCGTGGACTCTCACGCAGCGGCTTTCCGGAAGGATGTGTTTTTGGAAGTCGGCGGATTCGATCCCCATTTCCCTGTCGCCAATAATGAGGATGTTGATCTTTCCTACAAAATCGCGCGTTTGGGTTATCCCATGATTTTCAATCAGGAAGCCATTGTCTATCATACTCATCCGGATTCCGCGGCGCAGTATCTGAAATTGAAATTTCTGCGTGCATATTGGCGAATGCTCGTCTATCGAAGATTTCCGGAAAAAATTCTCTCGGATACATATACGCCTCAAACATTAAAATTGCAGATCGTATCTCTGGGACTCCTTTTCCTGACAGTATTTTCAAGTCTGATATTTCCGGGTGCACTGACTATTGTTCCATGGTTTTTTGCCGCTTTCATACTATCTGTGATTCCTTTTATTATCCGGACAGGTCGTTCCGATTCCGCATTGTTATGGTTCAGTCCAATCGCTTTAATTTTAAGATCAGTGGTGTTTGGGCTGGGTATTATTTCAGGATTTCTATCACAACGCCGCCGGGATCTGCTCTTCCCGGCGCTTCTGATCAGTGGTGATATTGTTGCCGTGTCGGTGGCATATATTACGGCATTCTGGATCCGTGCGCTCCTGGTGGCGCCAATGATGAAACCATTTGATCACACATTTCAACTTTATTTATACCTGCTTCCAATTATTTTATTCATAATGTTTCTCTCTTCTCAGGCAATGGGACTATACCGGACAAATTATGGTGGAAAAGGTGTTGGTGAGTTTGCCGGAGTCACCCGTGCCGTTTCGATGGCAACCCTTACTGTCATTACACTTTCATTTTTCTGGAAATGGGATTACTCCCGGTTCTTCATACTGGCGTTCTGGTTTCTGGCTGTTGTTTTCTGTAACATCGTACGAATCACCATACGATCTCTGCAATACCAGTTGAGAAAAAAAGGTCTGCAAACCATAAGAGCACTCATTGTGGGGACAGGGGAAACGGCAAAACTGGTAGTGAGCCGGTTACGGGACAGCACGGAAAACGATGTGATCATCGTTGGTGTCGTAGATGATGTCATCCCGGATATGACCGGTGATGAATGGCGGGATATAGCCTATCTTGGAAAAATCGAGAAGCTGGATGATATTATCCGAAGTGAATCGATCGACGACGTTTATATCGCCAGACCGGATCTTCCCCATAAAGATATTCTGGATCTGGTTGTCCAATGTGAAAAAACAGGTGCGGGTTTTAAAATTATTTCAGATTTGCTTTCTATTGTGACCGGTAAAGCCGGAATTTCTGATTTTGCGGGATTACCCATTGTGGATCTGAAGGAAGAACGCCATGACTGGGGTCGGAGGATGGCAAAAAAACTGGTGGATCTTGTGCTGGGTTCTCTGATACTGGTTCTGCTGTTTCCTCTCCTGCTTCTTATCAGCGTGATTGTCCATCTTAGTATTCCCGGGTCGGTGCTTGTCCGGGAGGAACGTGTCGGGAAAAATGGACGGCTGTTTAAGATGTATCGATTCCGGGTCCATGTGAAAGGGCATGGATCTGGTGAGGATACACCCGGCACACGTGTGGGACGATTTCTGAGGAAATCCTATTTTGAAGAACTTCCTCAGATATTGAATGTGATTCGAAATGAGATGAGTCTGGTGGGTCCCCGCCCTGAAGTGCCTGAAATTGTTGCGACGTACGAGATCTGGCAGCGCAAACGTCTTGAACTTCCTCCCGGGATTACAGGGCTCTGGCAGATTATCACGCCGGGTGATCGACCTCTTCACGAGGATCTGGAATATGATTTTTACTATATCAAGAATTACAGTATCTGGATGGACCTGAGTATACTTCTGCAGACAATTCCGATCATTCTGTTCGGGAAGAAATCCTCATAATCATGATCTCTGTTGTTATTCCGACCTGGAACGGTCGGCATCTTCTGGAAAGCTGTCTTGAATCGCTGAACCGTCAAACCCTATCGGATTTTGAGATTATTATTGTTGATAACGGTTCAACAGACGGTACCGTCGAGTGGCTTACCGAAAATCATCCCGGAATTATTTGTATTGGTCTCGAAGACAATATTGGTTTCTCCGGAGGGGTAAACCGGGGTATTCATCGAGCCGATGGTTCAGAAATTGTTTTGATGAATAATGACACTGTTGCTGAGCCTACATGGTTGGAAGCACTTCACGAGGCAGCCGGGGATTATCCCGATTATCATATCTTTGCATCGAAAGTGATTCGGGAGACGGATCACCGGATTGACACTGTGGGTGATGGTTTTGCCATCGCAGGATTCGGATACAAAATTGGCTGGATGAGGTCACCGGAAGATCCGGAATTCAATTCCATTCAGCGGCGGTTTGGCGCCAGCGGATGCTCAGTGCTGTTCCGACGGGAAGTGTTTGAGGATATTGGAGACTTTGACGAGACATTTTTTGCCTTTGCAGAGGATCTGGATTTATCGTTTCGAGCGCTTCTGGCAGGATATAGATGTCTGTATGTTCCGGATTCAGTGATTTATCATGCAGTAAGAGCAACGGCTCATCAGGAAAAAACATTGTTCTGGTATCACCGGAACATAATATGGCTGCTATACAAGAATTTACCGTTCCCGCTGTGGATTCTCTATTCTCCTCATATACTGCTGCACATGATTCTTGTAGCGATTCGCAGTGCCTGCCAGGGCTGGCTGCGTGTGTATCTCAGAAGTATCAGAGAAGGTTTGAAGGGTATCAGGGCAAAACGCGACCAGCGACAATTGATCCAGAAGATGCGACGCGTTCCTTTGAAGGAAGTTCGCCGGATGATGACCGGGAACTGGGTACGTGTTCACTGGCAATTGTCATCAATTGCACGGAAATTCCGCAAGGCATTATAAGAAAAGCGTTTTCAACCTGACGGTCAAAGATTTCTAACTGAGAAGTTTGATTTTTTTCCGACTTCGATAAATTAGAACGCCCAGAATGATCAGGATTGTTATGGAAATCCAGATATATTTTGCTACAGAAACAAAATCCTGACGGATGGATTCCCCCAAGCATAGTCCGAGGAGACTGAAAATTGCTGCCCAGATGGCACAATTGATAGCCTGAATAAAAACGAACCAAAAAATATTAACACGAGTAACGCCGAAGGCGATAGCGCCCAGAACCCGGAGCCCATAGGCATATTGCAGAAAAATCACGGATGTCCAGGGATTTTTCAGGACAAATCGGTTAACTTTGCGCATGTTCTTTTTCCACCCGGGGATCAGACCGATCATTCGCGTCTGTTTCAGATATCTACCAAAATAAAACCAGAAGAGATGACCTGTCCACGCGCCGAAAAGTGCATACAACCATACATTGGATATGTGAAATATTTCAGGATTATGACCCGCAAGGATCCCGGCGGCGATTATGGTCAGTTCACCCTCAAAAAATGCACCCACCGCAACCGCCCATAATCCGTATAGTAATATGAATTCGTAAGCCGCTTCCATCAGGTCCTACTATTGACTGAAAAGGAATGTTTCCACAAGAAAAATTTACTATTCTCCGAGGTGATTGAAATTTTTCTGCTGATCTCAAACAATAGAGTCAGCTGAATATCGTTGGTAAGACTTTTCCAATTCGTCGATTTCTGTTGTCATATTCATGATTTCAGGAATATGACATCTGGCAATTTTGATCTGCTCCGGGTCAGATAATATTGCAGCCAATTTATTAGCCAATTGTTTTGAGTCGCAGCGTTCAAATCGCCATTTTCCCCCCAGAGGCTCCACCAACTCTCGAATTCCCCCGAAATCGGTACCTAAGACAGGATTGCCTGCTGAAAACGCCTCCAGAATGGCCAAAGGGCGATTCTCATACCAGGTGGACGGCGCAACGATTAAATCCAAACCTGCGTGTATCTGCCCGAGTTTTGCCAATGGGAACCGACCGTTAAAGTGAATTCCTGAGTGGGTATAATATGATTTCCAAGCGCGCACTCTGGCTGCGATTTCCGGGGATTGATTTTCATCACCATACAGATGCAGTTCCGCATTTGATGGTCTCAGGGATTGAAATGCATCCAGTACCAGGTCCACGCCCTTCTGGGATGCAAAAGTCCCGATGTACCCTATTCGAATGGGTGCATGTATTGGAGCATCTACAGGTTTTTTCCTGATAATGTCTCCTGTTGCAATGGCATGGGGCCAGTAAACGGTTTTTTCAGGATCGATACCACTTTTGGTGACGATATCCCTGAGCGTCCGGGATGGCGTAAATATTGCCGCACATTTATTGAGAAGTTCGATCATTCTCCGGGCGCGTCGCTTCATGTATGATTTGCCCTGGAACAAAATCCGGGGTCCCGGTTGTTTCCGGGTCTGGCAGATCCAGCACCGTCCGGGTTCCTGCCACCGTTCACAAGGATTGTTGGATTCATCCAGCATGACGATTCCCGGGCAGACAAACCAAAAATCATGAAGAGTGAAAAAAACCGGGATATTTACGTCTGCCGCACATTTTATAAGTGATGCGCTGAGATCGATACAGTGTTGAAAATGAATTAAATCCGGGTGAAACTTTTTTACAATTTCCAAAAAGGGAGCATCCAGATCCGGATTCCAATAGTTTTTTTCCAGACAATCGGAATCTCTCCGGTGTCTTAAAAATGCCGTAACCGGATAATTGAATCCTTCCAGAACAACTGAATCACAGTAATCACCACTTAATGTATCGTGTCGGGTAACAACGTGAATTTCATGACGGGCGCTCAACGCATCACAGAGATACCGGGTATAATTTTCAGCCCCCGCCCCGCCTGTCTCGGGAAAACGATGAACTATTATCAGAATTCTCATGATTCAAGTGCCTGAACTTCCAGGATTGATTCCCAGAGTGCTTTTGTCGTGTCAAGGTGAAATTGAGACATAACGTCCTGGTTTGCGTGTGCTCCCATGGATCGTCGTTGATTGGGAGATCGGCACAAGTGATACAATGACTCCCGCCAATCCTGAACCGAAACTGCAAGCATACCGTTTTCACCGTTTCGAATGGCATCACGAAATGCCGGAGTTGGAGTGGCGACAGTGGGAATGGACAGAATCCCGGCTTCCAGAAATTTGATGGCGCTTTTCGCCGCACAGAATCGGTTCCGGCCTTCCAGAGGCGCCAGGTTGATATCAATATTCCGGTAAAGTGTGTGAACCTGCTCCCAGGAGACCAGTGGCTTACGAATAATCCGATTTCCGTGTTTTTCCAGGAATTCAGGATTTACATTGAGTGGACCGGCGATGAAGAGATTCACGGAATTCTCAGAGTCCATTACAGCATCTACAGCCTCCTGAATGACACTGAAATCCCGGTCATGTGTTGATGTGCCGCTGAGATATCCCAGATTGATGCAGCCGGAACGATTTGACATTTCCTCATTGGAATCATCGTTGTACTGTCGAATCATTGTCTCGGATATGGCATTAGGGATGACTTCGCAGGATTTACCCATGTCTTTCACTGCTGTTTGAAGCGTTGTCGTTGATACGGTGATCAAATCTGATTGGAGTACCGTTTTTCTTAACCGAGCGGCCATGTCCAGATGAAGGCGTTTCTCCAGATGGTCCAGACGGTCAAATATCCCTGATTCCGAATATACTTCAGGATCAAAAATATAATCATCCAGATCCAGGATGATTTTCGTTCCAAACCGCCGGGCGGCATGGATCAATCGATCGATAGCACCTGTCCAGGGTAAACGGTGGAGGAATACATATTTAAACCCTTTTAGAAAACTCAAATCAGAAAGGTACTCAAGCTGATTCAAGGTGATCATTCGACAGGTGTACCCCAGATTCTGAAAAACGATTGCCGGATGTTCAACGCGGTAAATCTGTGAGGGATTGATGGCCTCAAAACACATGAGAATATCACCTTCCGTCAACATGTGATTTCTGGTGATTGCTTTCTCAGTGTCCGGATAGAAAAATCGTTTTGCCTGCAAAGATACAGACTTCAGGACTCGTCTTTTCAAAATGTAATATGATTCAGGAAGCAGATATTTTCTGGAGGTTTTTATTGTTCTTCGTCCTCAAGCTCCTCGTCGTCTTCCGTTTCCCATCCTTTTTGCACTCGGATCATTTTCATGTTTGTGATGGTATTGGCCGCGACGCTCTTGAAGATATCGTGTACATCTTCATGACTGTGAAGAATGATACCTTCTTCCATAATTTGTATGAAAAATGCATTCCCTTTCTCCAGTTGAGAAATAAAGGCATCTTTTGTTTTTGAAATTGGTTGAACAACCCCTTTACCGAAGGCAAAGACCTCATTCCATGTCACTTGTTCTTCGAACACAAGTAATACATCGACATCACTGTTAAAGGTGTAATCACCCCGGGGAAGTGCGCCGAACATAATAATAAACAGGGGATTCATTTCCCTGACAACATTGTCAACAAATTCTTCCACCACCGCGAGATGGGGATAATTTGGGAATCGTTTTGATAATTCCGTCAAGATTGTTCCCATTATAAAATTTCTCCTGCAAATTTTAAATAAACCCGACTTGCCGTTGACAACGAGGTTCATCAATAAAGCACGGCAGTACAAGTAGTCAAACACGCTCCGGCATTATAACTATATATAAATATAAGTCAATCGGTCAGCGCATCACGAATTGACATAGTCATATCCGTTAAAGACGGGTCACGGGCCCCCATGACAATGACCAGGGATTCAGCAGATACCAGTGATTGGATGTGATCGGGCAGGTTTTTTCGATCACAGACGGCACTCCGACATCCCTTTTCATCAAGGGCAGTTTGCAGCATCTCCGAACTGATGTCTTGCTGAACGGTTCCACCGGCATAGAAAATGGGAAGGATTACCAGATGATCCGAGGATCTCATATTCTGACAGAATACGTCTACAAGTTCATTGAACATAAACCGGGTAGGTCCGAATCCATGTGGCTGAAAGAGGGCGATGACGTGGGAGGAAAGGGATTGAGCCGTGTGA
>SWBY01007501.1_pt1 | contig 36833 bp, 22 predicted proteins | sample 4693071 | NCBI WGS metagenome assembly SWBY01 (sample SAMN10267273, study PRJNA491770) | bioreactor metagenome | isolation source: DHS bioreactor inoculated with marine methane seep sediment | place: Japan: Omine Ridge, Nankai Trough | collected 2006-05-06 | reverse complement strand
TACGGAGAAGGGGACTTTCATCTGCCGCCGTTGCAATGCGGCGCTTTACAAATCCGTGGATAAGTTTGAGGCACACTGTGGTTGGCCCGCATTCGACGATGAAATTGCCGGTGCGGTGAAACGTGTTCCTGACGCAGACGGACGACGGACGGAAATCATCTGTGCCCGGTGCAAGGGTCATCTTGGTCATATTTTCGAGGGTGAGCAATTCACGGATAAAAACATCCGGCATTGTGTCAATTCTATCTCCATGAAGTTTGTTCCGGATGATGCAGCAGCGGAACCCAAAACAGAGCGGGCTATTTTTGCCGCTGGTTGTTTCTGGGGTGTTGAGTATCATCTCAAGAAAGTTGATGGGGTAATTTCCACAGCAGTGGGTTATGTTGGCGGCAAGACTGAAAACCCAACATACGAAGCGGTATGCAGTAAGTCCACGGGTCATGCTGAAGCGGTGGAAGTCGTCTTTGATCCCTCCAAAACCACGTTTGAAATTTTGGCGAAACTCTTTTTTGAGATTCACGATCCCACCCAGAAGGATCGCCAGGGACCGGATATCGGATCCCAGTACCGTTCCGGGATTTTCTATGTGAACGATCATCAGAAAGAAGTATCTGAAAAACTCATTGGGATTCTCAAAGACAATGGGTACAATGTTGCCACCGAGATCACTCCGGCCGGTGAATTCTGGGCAGGTGAAGATTACCACCAGGATTACTATGAGAAAAAAGGGGCGCTGCCCTACTGCCATCTATATACGAAACGGTTTTAGGCTTCAGGCCTCTCTCCCGACCTCTCCCCAGTCGAACTGGGGAAAGGCGTATGTTTTGTACCGTTTAATAATTTCAATCAAAATCCGAAACTATTGGTTTTATGGAGTTGAAAATTATCATCCCTTCCCCTGGTTTGACTCTCATCCTTACCCACAACTTTTCCAAGATAATAAGCGGAGTTTTACAGCATCCAATCCCCAATGACCTGGCAGGGACGCCAGGTCCCACCCAATCACTTTGATTATTCTATTTCCCGCCGGCATGGACTTATGCATAAAATTCCGCAAAGTCCATGCCGGCGGCTTTATGATTAATGTTGCTGTGGGTGGCGCCGGCGTTCAGCCTTCGCTTGTTCCCTTCAGGCGATGGTTTGCAGGCAAGCTTCGGCCAGACAGGCCCTGCCGGTGATTAAAGGAAGCAATTCTCTAGATTTAAAGGAATTTATCAAATTATTAGGTGAACAGATTTGTGGGTCAGGATGAGGGTTTGACTGGGGGACGGGAGGGGGAGAGGCCTCTCAATCCTGAAAACTCATATTCTCCGGTTCGAAATATTCCAGGGGATGGCTGCAGCACGGGCACTTTTTCGGTGGTTCCTTACCTTCGGTGATAGCCCCGCAGAGCACACATTTCCACCGGATGGGTGTTTCCCGTTTAAATACGCCGGCAGTCTCCACCAGCCCCAGGAGCTTTTTATACCGGTCCCGATGTTCCGCTTCCACTTTCCCGATCTGCCGGAAAAGATCGGCAATTTCACGAAAACCCTCTGCTTCGGCATCGTCTGCAAATTGCACATACATTTCAGATGTTTCGTAATCCTCACCTTTAATAGCGTCCTTAAGATTGGAGATGGTATCGCCCAGAACCCCGAGTTTCTTGAACAGATCCCGGGCGTGACGCCGTTCATGTACAGCGGTTTCCTCAAACATCCGGGCAATATACCGGTATCCCTCCTTGGCCGCGGTTTTAGCATAAAACCCGTATTTGTTCCGTGCTTGAGATTCCCCGGCAAACGCCGCCCAGAGATTCTTCTCCGTTTTTGATCCTTTGATATCTCTCATGTTAAGGCCTCTCTCCCGTCCTTTCCCCAGCGCTGCCGGGGAAAGGCGTATGTTTTAACCCGTTTAAGAATTTCAACTATTTTCAATAGTATTGGCTTTATGGAAGAAAAACAATTGGGTCTCTCTCCCGACCTCTCCCCAGCAGAGCGAGAGGGAATCCGAAAAGCATGCAGGTTGTCAAAACATCGTGTACAAGGTCTTTTTGATCTAAGAACAAGGATTAACGATTTTCGATTTGTGAAGTTTTAGCTACTTTCCCTTCAAAAATCTTAAATCCCTGTTCCCTGTTCGTAAATCAACCGAACCTGGATTCGAAATAATCCAAGTATCCCTGATCAGCATCAATCCTGATTTACCTTTTCGGATAGGGTCGAGCTAGGGAAAGGGACAGGAGGGGGAGAGGCCCGATTTGCATTCCCATCTCATCCCCGATAAAATCCGTGCCAGTGATAAATCGTCAGAATTTTTATTAGAAAATCCCCTGGAGGTACTCCCGTGATCAAACTGAAAAAATACCCGTTTTCGTCCATTCTGGGCTGGTCCGTGACCCGGTATGACGCATTCCGATTCTGTAAACGGCAGTATTATTACAACTATTACGGGAAATTTGACACTGAGTTTGAAACGGAAAAGATCGCCTACCTGAAAGGTCTCACCAGCGTCCCCCTTGAGATCGGCAATGTGGTTCACGATATCCTGAAAGTTGTTCTGGAACGGCTTCTGATCTCGGAAAAAGACATCAATGTGGACCGGTTTTACAGTTACGCCAGACGGAAAACGGCGTTTTACTGTGAATCAAAGGATTTTTCCGAGGTTTATTACAAGCAGGTTCCGGCCATTGATATGGATGCGGTCCAGGAGAAGGTCCGGGTATGCTGCGAGAATTTCCTTAACAGCGACCGGTTTCAGTGGGTGATCAACGAAGCGGTCCCCAACAAGACGGAATGGCTCATTGAACCCGGGGGATTCGGGGAAACCCGGATTGAGGGGATGAAAGCATACTGCAAAGTGGATTTCCTGTTTCCCATGGGTGATGAGTTGATCATACTGGACTGGAAAACCGGGAAACCAAATGAGACGAAACAGCGGAAACAGATGGTGGGATATTCCGCATGGGCAGCCCATCATTTCGACCACGATCCGGCGAAAATCAAACCGGTCATCGCGTTTCTTTTTCCGGAATACAAGGAGCACACCCAGAAGGTCAATGAGTTCGACGTCCAGGAACTGGTGGGCACCATCCGGGATGATACCGAAGAGATGCGGGCCATGTGCGTGGACGTGGAAGAAAACATCCCCCGGGACAAATCCGAGTTCCCCATGTGCAAAAGTACCCGCATGTGTGGTTGGTGCAGTTTCCGGGAGTTGTGCGGGCGGATGCCAGTGCGCCAGTAGCCAGTGCGCCAGTAGCCAGTGCGCCAGTGATCGGTGCGCCGGTGATCAGTGTGTTGATTGCGTGATGATACATGGTAGCCCCGGGTTCTTGACCCGCCGAAGGTACGTAGGCGGTTCGTCCCGGGGGTTAAGTGGTCAGTGCGCCGGTGAAACAGGGTCATCCTCCGGATTTCAGCTCTGCTGAAATGGGGCTCGTTTCTCCGAAACGACGGACCCGACGTCCTATTCGTCATGGCTTCACGGGCTGGTGAGAGGAGGATCCGGGGGATCTCGTTGATGGTGGACGGTGATCGGTGCGCCAGTGATCGATGAGACCAGCAAACCATGATGCTCGCAAATGTCATCCCGGCGAGTTTGCAAGTCGTGATGGTAGTAAATATCATCAATACGAAAGCCGGGATCCACATCATGCAAACAGTAATAATGGTTGCAGAGGATAGATGAGATTGTGCAATAGTTTCGATGCTGCTTGTACCGCATGTGGGTTCCGGATCTTAATTTATTCTCGCTTCACGGGCCGGCAGTGACATCACGTCCGGAATGACGTTGCTATTTACGATGGTTTCGGATACATCACGTCCGGAATGACGAGACTTTCTACGATGAGAACCATTTTAGATGCCCCCTAAAAATACTTCCTAACAAAAAACTCCACTTTATACTCAGCCATTTTTTCACCAAACTCTGTTTTCTGATCAGGCGGGAAATAGTTCTGGCGCAGGATTAACTCAAGGTTTTTGAACCGGCTGTAGTTCAGTTCCATTCCGACCCGGTAACTCCCATCATTCAAATTATAGATCGTGTAAACCGACGGTGAGAAATAGAGGATATCGAAGGGTTCCGGATGACTCACCTTGAGATATAGATAATCTTTCATGATGAATTGACGGGTCAACTGGTCTTTCTGGAACGATTTGAGTGTGGGAAGGCGTTCTGGATGTTCACCTGCCAAAACGGAATCAATGGCTTCATAAAACGTAATCATTTCGCTTTCAGAATACCCTTTATCATTATGTAAATACTCGAAAATAACGGTGGTGTTGGATGGCGCCAGATAGCGGGTCCCAAGCAGATAATTCCGGGCGCTTTCAGATGTTTTCCTGAGCTCATAATTTTCATCCAGAACCCATCTGTCATAAGCATTTTCAACCGCCCATTCGGCATGTATTTCCCAGTTGGTCAGCAAGTTCCGGGCGAAATCCGCTCCAATTTTGTGATGGTCCCGATCATCCATGAACAGATAGAGACCCACATCCGTATCGGCAATAAGCATAGAGGTATTCAGCGCGAAGTTAAAACTGGTCATTTCTGAAAAGTCGTCGTTCAAATCCTCCGTGACAGGGATAATGACCGGTGATATCGAGAGGGTTTTAAATGTTGAATTAAAGCTTTTGACGAACTCCCCCAAGAGTAATGTATAGCCTTCGAGACTTGCATCCACATCATTGACATCTTTCTGTTTTCCCACGAAGGAGACGGGATTCCAGATATATCCTTTCCCCCATTTCACGGTTTTTTTCCCAAGCCAGGCGGTGAAATTTGTGTTGGGTGAGTATTGTGCATAGAGTTCAAACAGGGAAAAATCGTCATCCCAATCGTTTTCAGAGGAGTACATCCCATCGTATTTTCCGGCAGCGACAAACTTGAATTTTTGGATTTCGTAACTGCCTCTTGCCTCCAGAGACAGATGGGTTTCATGCAAAAAATCCTCCGGATCAGAGTCCATATATTTTAGCGCGTACAAGCGGCTCTCTGTATTTAGAAACGAAAACACCGGATTAAAAGACAGGATGGCGGAATATTCGTACGGTTTTTTCTCAAATTCCCCCATATCAAAACTGTACTCCTGAGCATTGACAACGCCGATCAAACCCAGCAGCAGGATTAAAATTAAAAGAATTCTAGCTGACATTTTACCCGTTACTATTTCCTCAAATCCTTGATCTTGTGCATATTGTTCACCGTGAATATTTCATCATCCACATCGCGTTTCTCCATCTTGGCAAATATCATCACCGATTTATATCCTTTTTGCAGAGGACTGTCGGTTTCGGTTACCGCAGGACGGACAAGCCCGTCGCCAAAGTCCTTGATATCTTTAAAATACAAGGTTTTTATCAACATATCCGACACCGTCCGACACTCAACTTTCGTTGGCGTGACATGTTTCTTGTCAACCCACATAATCAGTTTATCGTATGCAACTGCTTTTGTTTTAGCTTTCAGTGTCAGTTTGGTCTCACCCCCGTCTTCCCCCATTTCAATCACATCGTATTCGGCGGAATAATCCAACTGCATTATATCTGAATTATTGAAAATACCTCCAATTACGGATTGGAGACTGGTGATTCTTACGGGTTTGCCGACGTTGGGAATGAACAGCCACATATTTTCGTCCAGCCGCAAGGTTGAACGGCCGACTTCGGTTTTCGGGGCCAAAAACGTGGTGACCATCTTGTCATTGCCTTTTTTGACTGCATACATCACAAACTCTTTGCTTGTGCCGTCCGGTTCTATATTGATTATCTTTCGATACGATTCGAATGCTTCCGGTGTCAGGTTGCGATCAATATCCGACAGTATCTTATTTCCTTCCGGGATTATGTCCTGAGCGAACATGCAGATGCTCATGAGAGCCGCTATAATGATGATTCCGATTGTTTTTTTCATAATTTATCCTCTTCGCAGGGCTTCGATGGGTTCAAGTTTCGATGCTTTGTAGGCCGGCTCAATAACGGCCACAACGGACACAATAATAACAACCAGGGCCGTGAGTGCAATCTGAGTCAGTGAAATATCCGGATTCAGAGGAATATTGTCGCTCCGGCCAAACTTAATGGTCAGTTCGGATAATTTGACCGCCCAGATCGCGCCGATACCGACGACACTGCCGACAACAGCTCCGAAAAGGCCCAGGAACAAACCCTCACATAAAAAGATCATTCTGATTTTCCATGGCAGGGTGCCGATAGCGGCGATGGTTCCAATTTCTTTAACACGTTCATATACCGCCATCACCATGACGTTCATGATACTGATGAGGACGATTCCGATGAGGATGACCTTGATAAACAGCGCCAGCAGATCAATCATATTTGCGATGCTGGAAAACGGAGACAGTTTATCCCAGGGATGGATTTCAAAAACCGGATTACCCGCTTTGTTTTTCATTTCACCCAGGGTGGTTTCGAGAAGCGCGATAACCTTATCCAGATCATCGATTCGCTTTAATCGGATTGCCACCTCATTGATTTCCAACTCCTCCATCCGAAGAATACTCACGGCATCCTTGATATTGATATAGCCGAATTTGCCTGTCGGCCCGATAACGCTCTCCATGATACCCGAAATCTTCAGGGGCTGCCCGTTCACTGAGCCCTCAGCGTTGTTGGCAATGAGCACAATATCATCATCCACCTTTGAGCCGAATCCTTTTGCAATCAGATCGGGAACAAGCATTTCGCCTTCAGTCAGGAATTTCCCTTTCATCAGTCGTTCTTTCAGTAGCGGTGTGACAAAAGGTTCTTTTTCCGGATCGATGGCTGCGATCCGAATATTTGTAGACTCCGCATAATTACTGAGCATCCCGCCCATGAGAATACGGAAGGAATAGGCTTCGATTTCGGGAATCCCATCCAGGACTTCCTCCAGTTTCTTGATCTGTTTTGTACCCAGCATTTTATTCAGGGGCAGACTGTCAATTGAACTGACATATCCTTTTTTGTGGATCTGAAGGTGTCCCAGCATGGAATCAGTGATCTGTCCGATCATCATATTTTTGAAGGAACCGGCAACCGCGGAAAACAAAAGGACAGCCAGCACGCCAAACGCGACAATACTCATGGTCAGATAGGTTCTTCGTTTCTGCCGGTACAAATTTCGAAACGCAATTTTTAAGATATTGATCATGAGTTTGCTCCATTTCGAATAAGCGTGTCGGTTATCATGCCGTCTTCGAGCGTGTAAACAACATCTACTTCTGCGATGATTTTTGTATCATGAGTTGAAAAAACGAAAGTCGTGCCTATCTCACGGCTGAGTTTGCGCATTAATCCGATCACCTTGAACGCGGTGGCATGATCGAGATTAGCGGTGGGTTCATCTGCCAGGACCAGCTTTGGATCAGTGGTCAACGCCCGGGCAGTGGCCAGGCGCTGTTTCTGTCCGCCGGAGATCTGGTTGGGAAACTTATCTTTTTGATCCAGCATGCCCACTGCTTCCAGCAGTGATAACACTTTTTCTTTCCGTTGTTTTTTGGGAACATTTTTCACCATGATAAGCGGGTATTCAACGTTCTCATATACGGTTAAAACGGGGATCAGATTAAAATCCTGAAAAATAAATCCGATATGTTCACCCCGGAACCGTGCCCTCTCCGTATAATTAAGGGCTGCCACCTCCTGATCCATCACGGTTAATTTTCCGTCTGTGGGCTGGTCCAGACACCCGATTAAATTCAGAAGGGTTGTTTTCCCACTGCCGGAAGGACCCACAAAGGAAGCGAAAACCCCTGATTCAATTTCAAAGGAAACGTTTTTCAGTGCCGGGACCGTCACCTCACCCATCTGATAGGTTTTATCTAAATTGTGTGCTGATATTAAACTCATATTTTCCTCACTCAAGTAGTATGATCTTGATTATACCGCGATTTAAAGACACCCAAAACAGTTTGAGTTCCGGGTCTTAATAGTTAGTCTATGCTTTAGCCGTCAGGTTACAAATCGCGATAGATAAACTGTGGTTTTGATCCGCTTGCGTCCGGCCAGGGACGGCCGGACTACAAGGCATAGATATTATCCCAAACCGTTGGCATGGACCTATGCTTTTCAGATTAGCAAGGTCCATACCAACGGTCAACATCAATGTGAGAACCTTGTAGACCGGCGTCCCCGCCGGGTCATTGGAATTTAGACGCTGTAAAATACCGCATATTATCTGGAAAAGTTATGGGTAAAGATCAGTCTGAGAGAAGGAAGTGTTTTGTGGCTACAGGCACTGTTGCGGCAGCAGGTGAAGTTTTCTTTCAATAAGTTTCCCGAAACCAGAAAACTTCGGTGTGAGGGTCGTCAGCGCCTTCAAATTTGTTTTGAAATCAGTTTATTTTTTTAGAAACCGCAAAATACCACTCATGACCAGCATAATAAGCACCAGTCCCCAACCGGACAGGGTGGGGAGTGCCGGCCATGTGATTACAACGGCACCGGCATTGTCGTGGCGGATTCGGCAGACACCTCCGGGATATACAGGGTCCCAGGTCCAGCCCTCAGCTTCCAGATCAATCCGTTCCGGAAGTGTAATCCCGCCGGCTGTGATCACACCCGGTTTTGACGGGCACCGGACCACCTCCCGGCCGGCATCATCGAACGTCTCATATTCCAGGGATGCGGCACCATAATTCACGGACTGAATCACTGATGATGACCGGAGGAGCCGGATTTCGAACCACGGCGCCCACTCAGGGACAGAGGCCATACCTTCAAAAATGTGTTGGATAAAATCCCCGTGACAGTCGGTGAACCACCCCCCCTGGGCATCCATGATCTCAGTGAAAACCCGATCAATTTCCACGGTGCTGCCATAGGTGGACCAGTTGAACGCCCGGTAGGCTTTTTCCCGGTATATTTCATCCCCTGTCATCTCGTAATATCGGGCACAGACAGATGCATACCGCGCGGTGTGACTGATCATGGGAAGGTAATAAGTCATTTGTTCATTCATGGTTATGGCGCCATACTGTACCGTCCCGAACACAGTTTCCATGTCGGAAATGAGTCCGGTAACATGGGTCTGCCAATCAGGATCCATCTCCGGGTGTTCCAGCAGATACCGAGCGGTTTCCCCGAGATTGATCTGGCAGTCGTTATCAGTGAAATATGGGATATCTTCGAAATAATTGGTCCAGTTTCCGGTGCTCATGGGACCATCAGCGGAAAAAAGCCATGTCCATGCGGCATTCCGGGACGTGATGTACCGGCCGGATCCGGTATATCCAAGAGCGATGAGTTCATCAAAAAGGGCAATGGGATCAATGACATCAGCCCCATACTCGTTCCCATCATAAACAGCATTGGATTCCGGATTCACCCGCCATGGCCATGGGGATATCAGGAGTGTACCGGTACGGTCGTTATCTGCCAGGCTGTCGGCACAGTGAATGGCGGCGGTGAGATACGCCATATTATTGGTGGCTTTGTACAGCCACACGTAGTACCGCCCGAGTTTACCCACTTGCGGCGGCATAATGGCGCCACCTCTGTCAGACGCCCGGGGCGGAAGGACACCACCGAAATCCTGCTGGTACGGACAGCCATGCCAGGCCCATCCGGATTCTGTGGGGGTACTGCCCTGGGCGATCATATAGTCAGCAAACGCGATAACTTCATCCCTGAGGATACTGTCACCGGTAAATGCATAATAATCTTGAACATACGAGTGAATTAACCCGGATAACACATCCACGGGATTGGAGTACCAGTCCCGACCGACATGAGGATAGTCCCGGCCGTACTCGGGGCGGCAGTAATAGATGGGATATCCGTGTTCAAGCAGCACATCGTTCTTCAAGAATTCCACTGAGAGTTCAATAATGTGAGTATACGCCATTGCCGGATTTGGTGATACCCACGGCAAAATCTCGCCGCCGGTATCCAGAATTACCGTTCTTCCATTAAGGAGATCATCAACAGATTCACTTCCAAGACAGATCACCGGGAAAAACATCCAGCCCAATGTAAAGACAAGAACCACTGATTTAACGGGAAATATTCTTTTCATATTGATAATATTCCTCCTTAATCGACATTTTAAGAAGTTTACTCGCTTTTAGCAAGTATTGTCCCGGTGTCCTCCGGGCTGACGCCTACCCTGCTGTCATCCTCCGGGCTGACGGAGTCAGATCCGGGGGATCTCCTTGATGGTTGATGATAAACCGGGTAATGACAGACTTTTTCCATGGACATGACAGACTTTTCCACGGTAGTGACAGCCAACCCAAATTGAGGGTCGCGGCAAATGATATGATCTGTTATGGTTGCCCGGGGTCAACGAGAATGCAGAACGCGCACGGAAACAAGTCAATTAAATCGATACTTTTCAGAACAGTCTGGCAGTACATGCGTCCGTACCGTTTCAAAGTTTTTACCGGACTGGGTTCACAGTTGCTTTCAGCAGGTCTGGCCATGGTATTTCCCTGGGTATTGAAGCTGGCAATTGACAGTTTTGTGGAGGGCAACCCCGGCTCTCTTCTGTGGCAATATGCCGGCATCATCATGGGTGTGACGGTATTTCAATGTCTTTTCCGGTACACCATGCGGCAGCAACTCATCGGCGCCAGCCGGTTGGCGGAATATGATCTTCGTGCAGTTGTATTTGATCATGTGCAGCAACTTCCCCGGGATTTCTTTTACCGGTATCCCACCGGGGACATCATGTCCCGGATCACCAACGACATTCACAGGATCCGGATGGTCATGGGTCCCGGTATCCTTCAGATCAGCAACACCATCGTATCCCTGGTATTCGCTCTGACGATGATGATCGTGATTGATCCGCTCCTGACACTGTATTCCATTCTGCCATTGCCATTGATGCCTGTGGCTATTTATTTTCTGGGGAAACAGGTTCGGAAGCGGTCGGAGAAGGTTCAGGAGCAGATGGCAGCCATCAATTCTCAGACCCAGGAAAGCTTTTCAGGGATCCGGGTTGTCAAAGGATATAATCTGGAAGACATTCAGGCCCGGACTTTTGGGAACCTGAGTCGTGAATACGTTCGTCGGAATCTGCACCTGATTAAGATTGAGGGTATGTTTGTTCCCATAATCATTCTTCTGGCTGGATTTTCCACACTGGTAATCCTGTTCACCTGCGGCTGGTGGGTGATTATGGACCGGGTAACCCTGGGCGGTATGGTGGCGTTCATGGAGTATATGGTTCTTTTGACCTGGCCCATGTTCGCCATTGGCTGGGTGGCCGGTCTGGTCCAGCAGGGCGCCGCCGCCATGGACAGGCTGCAAAAGTTGTTGAATGAAAAAGCGCAGCCGGACATGCTTCCCGATGCGTCGGAAATTCCCCCTGAAACACTGCATGGCCCCATTGAGTTCCGGGATGTGGCTTTCCGGTACCGTCCTGACGCACCGGATATTCTCAAAAACGTTTCCTTCACTATCGAACCCGGAGAGTTTATCGCGATTATGGGTGCTTCGGGATCCGGCAAAACCACGATTCTGAATCTGCTGACGCGGTCCCACGCCCCTACTGCCGGGCAGATTATTCTCAACGGTCACGATACCCACACCCTGTCAGCATACGATATTCGGGAACTCATCGGAGTTGTTCCCCAGGACGTGATGCTTTTTTCAGAAACCATTTTTGAGAACCTGGAATTCGGCAGCCGCAGGAACAATGGTCGGGAGTATATTGATCACTGTCTTGATGCCCGGATCCACGAAGAGATCGAAGGATTTCCCGACAGATACGATACGATTCTCGGGGAACGGGGCATTAACCTCTCCGGCGGACAGAAACAGCGGCTGACCCTGGCACGGGCACTGGTCCGGGAACCACTCCTGTTAATTCTTGACGACCCTTTTTCCAGCGTGGATATCACCGCGGAAGAAGCTATTCTGGCGGCACTCCGCAAAAAACACGGTGAAAATACCATGATTATTGTCTCGCATCGGGTCAATACCGCCCGGCGTGCCGACCGGATTCTGATTCTGGATGACGGCCGGATCGTGGAGTTTGGCACCCATGATGAACTCATGGCCCGGGACGGATATTATCGGAAGCTTTTCCGAAGACAGCAGCTTGTCAGCGAACTGGAGACTCTCTAATGCCAAGTCGATCTTGTAATGTCGCAGTATGTGTCATTCCGGTGACAGCAGCTTATCAGCGAACTGGAGATCCTGTAATGCCAAGTCGATCTTGTAATGTCGCAGCATGTGTCATTCCGGCGACAGCAGCTTATCAGCGAACTGGAGATCCTGTAATGCCAAGTCGACCTTGTAATGTCGCAGTATGTGTCATTCCGGCGCAGGCCGGAATCCAGAACAGCATTAATCTTGTGATAACATGGATCCCGGATCGAGTCCGGGATGACAGATCGCATTACACGAAGTTTGACGGTTAACATGACAGTAGTGAGTGCGCCGGAGGAAACCATGAACGGGGAGAAACGCATCACCCGAAGTATATTACGGCGAATTCTCCAATACCTGGTTCCCTACAAATGGAAAGTCACCATCTCACTGGTATTTCTCATTGCTTTTTCCGGGTTACAGCTTGCGGCGCCCTACCTGATTAAGATCGCCATTGATGGTCCCATTGCATCGAAAGATGTGAATGGGTTGATGGAAATCAGCCTGATTTATCTGGCGGTTATTTTCGGGAGTGTGATTTGTCTGTTCGGCCAGATATACATGATGACCTGGACCGGTCAGCACATCATGTTCGATATCCGGAACCGGCTTTTTAAACATATCCAGACACTGAATCTGAAGTTTTTCGATAAAACCCCGGTGGGCACTCTGATGACCCGCCTGACTTCCGATATCGAAACCCTGAACGAACTGCTTTCATCGGGCATCGTTCAGATCATCGGCGACCTGCTTACACTCATCGGAATATTGGTGATCCTGTTTGTGCTCAATGCGCAACTGGCAGCCATTACGCTTATTGGATTGGTATTCCTGGTGGTGATCACCCTGATTTTCCGGACCAAATTCCGAACCAGTTTCCGGCTGGTCAGAACAAAAGTCGCTGTGCTCAACGGATTTCTACAGGAAGCCATCTCCGGGATCCACGTGGTTCAGTTGTTCAACAACCATCGGCGTCAATTCACTAAGTTCGATCAGGCCAACCGGGACACCCTGGATGCACATCTTCTCACGGTGTTTTATTTCTCCATATTTGTCCCCTTTGTGGAGTTGGCCAATTCATTAGTGATTGTCATGATCCTGGTGTATGGCGGTTTACTGGTTCCCAAAGGCATCGTCACCATCGGAACACTGGTGGCGTTTTTCCAGTATGCCCACCGTTTTTTCCGGCCATTGAGAGATCTCTCACAACGGTTTAACATCCTCCAGTCCGCCATGGCAGCGTCTGAAAAGATTTTCACGGTACTGGATACCCACGATGTCATCCCGGAATCTCAGCATCCGGAAACAATTGAAACAGTAGCCGGCAAGATCGAATTCGATCATCTCTGGTTCGCCTACAACGATGAGGACTGGATTCTGAAAGACGTCAGTTTCACGGTGAATCCCGGTGAAACCGTTGCCATTGTGGGAGCCACCGGCGCCGGCAAAAGCACCATCATCAACCTGATCTGCCGGTTCTACGATCCGCAAAAAGGCGCCGTCAGACTGGACGGAATCGATATTCGGAATCTCTCCAAATCGGATCTGCGACGTCACATCGCACTGGTCCATCAGGATGCGTTCATCTTCTCGGGATCCATCGCGGATAATATTTCTCTGGATAGAGAGGGATTTACCCGGAACCGGATCGAAAAAGCCATTGAGGACAGCAACCTGGAGCCGTTTATCAAAAGAATGCCCCAGGGGTTGGACCAGGATGTGGGAGAACGGGGTGCCAGGATTTCCGCCGGGGAACGGCAGCTTCTGGCGTTTGCCCGGGCCGTATCTTTCAACCCGGAAATTCTTATTCTGGATGAAGCCACCTCCAACGTGGATACGGAAACGGAAGTGCTCATTCAGGACGCCATCACCGGGATTACCGAAAACCGGACATCCATAATCATTGCCCACCGTCTCTCCACCATCCGCTCAGCCGACCGGATCCTGGTCTTCCACCATGGGAAACTCCGGGAGGAAGGCACCCACGATGAACTGGTGCAAAACGGCGGAATCTATTCCCGATTGTATGAGGTCTATTATTCCCGTATTGGGTAGTCGGAACAGGAATGGGTTGGTCAGGCAACAACTCCTGTCAGATGACAATTAAATCACCGGCAGAGACGCCGGCGCCACCCATCCTGTTCTGTCTTCAGTTTGATCGTTTCCGGACAGCAAAAACAAACCCGAACAGCCCGCCGAAAGCACCGCCCAGGATATGGGCAAACTGTGAGATCTGATCTGTACCCAGTGCCCCCATAACCTCTTTTACCAGAAACAATCCTGTGATCAGAATAAATGTCAGGGGCACTTCCCCTGCCCTGAAATTTGTAAACGACGCGAGAAGAATCATCATGAAAACAATTCCGCTGGCGCCCAGGAGTGAATGGGTAAAAAACAGGGTATTGAGAATTCCGGTGACCAGAGCGGTAACAAATATCATTTCCAGAAGAAGAGCCGATCCATATTTTTCTTCAAGGACCGGGCCGATGAGCAGAATAAACGTAAAATTTCCCACATAATGGGACCAGCCGACATGACCCATGGCATGGGAAATCAGCCGGAAATAACTCAGAACGGATCCGGAATGAAAATCAGGGGGCACTGAAAAAAATGTCAGTGTAATCTGTGAACCCGTGATGGCATCGCTGAGTAGAATGATCAGTGAAACCAGAGCGAATGTCAGTGTTACCGGGGCATTATATCTGATTTTCATCGTTCTGCACCCTTGACACCCTTATGATCTGAACCGATTAAAATGATGTTTCATAGGAAACTGTAAAGGTGAATATTTCATGGGGCCGGGTGTACCTCAAATCCACAGTAAAGGGTTTTTCCTTGCCTTTCTGCAGTTTATTCACGGTGAAATACGATGACTCCAACTGCCGACCGTCTGCGCTGAAACATTTCAGGAGATAGGTCACAACGGTACTGCTTTTCCCGGTGGTGTTGCGAATTATTCCGGAACACTGACTGCCCACTTCTCCGGGGACAAAAGTCACGCCGGTAATAGTGAACTCACCATGGGGTGACGCGATTTTCTGGTCAGGATATGTTTTTGGCATCTGATCTGTCGCTGTTAATTCAGATCGGCTGACCCATCCCGTAACGGTGACTTTCACCCATTCTCCGGCATCCTCAGTGATCTCAAACGGCGTATCGGTTTTGATCACCGCAATGGGTTTACCGGCGGGTTCCGCGCGAATCATGACTTTTTCCGGTTTATCCGCACTGAAACCCGAAACGGAAATCACCGCTGGAAGTATGAGTATCATTGCATATCGGGCCAGTGTTGTTCTTGTCATTATTGTAATACCTCACTAAGAATTTTGAACGAGATCGCTCAAGATACAAAAATTCTGGGTTCGATTAAATTTTTCCAGGGATTCCACCACGGATTCATCCCCGGGACGAATAAATGACCCGCCGGGAACCGCCAGGTTTTCATCAGACAGACCGATGAAAACAGAAACCGGTTTAGTTTCGGCATGGAGCGCGGCACGTGCCACATCGGTGAGTGTGGGTGGTGTGTAATCACCTTGTCGAAAACGGGTCTCCAACTGCGTTCCTGAAGCCACATACGTGGGATTAAGATGCATGTTAAACCGGATATTATACCGCCTGGACAAACCGGACAGATAATCAATACCGGACTTAATATCCGTCACGGCGTCACCATCAGAAATGCCGGGAACCGGTTTCTGCATAAAATAGATCTTGAAATGGTATCCGAAGGGAGCCGCTTCCTTCACCATCATCTCAAACGTTTCCAGCGAAAGTCCCTTATCAAATATATCGTTACGAATTCGATCATCAAATGCCTCAAACCCAACCGCTATTTCCAGGTTTGGCCGGGAACTGTTTTCAGAGAGGGCGCGTGCGATGAATTCCAACTCGGCAAATTCAACATACTCAGGCCGGGTCTCGATTGTCAGTATCTTCAGTTGAGTCAGGTTGATGTTGATCCTTGCAAGAAGATACATCAGGGCAGTGGAAGAAAATGTTTCCTGATCAAGTATGGAACCGTTGTTACTGATGATGACTTTCCGGATCTTGTCACGAACGGCTCGAACATCCTCCCGGGAAAACACATGATCCACCTGATTCATCAGTGCAGAGAACGGTACATGAAACTGAGACATCTGCGCCGGAAGATTGCATCCCATGCATCGTGACCATCGGCAGGCCCGGGAATAGAAAACAATAAAAAGGATCAGACCCTCATGGGATTCCTGAAACCAGAGATCTGCCGGTTCGTTTTCATTGTGAGATTCATTGAAATGGTACTGTTTCCCCGCCTCTGCAGAGGCTTTCCGGATCTGTTGGGATATAGCGTTCGGTTTCATAAGGTCTATTGTGCCTGTCATTGCCGCGGCAGGCAATGGTAATTTGGAATAAATATTTATCTCATATGCACGAAATTCCAAAATAAAAGGCACCTGTAATATGAGTGTGGGAATTTTACCCCGAAAGCGGATAACCCAACACCCGCGTCCCGACTCTGGACTTCCCTTCCCTGCCTCTCCCTGCTGTATAGCAGGGGGAGGCTCTTTTTTGGGTTCAGAGTTCCCGGTTCCCTCCGCCGCTGTTCCAGCTATGGCGGGGCAGGCAGAGTTCAGGGTTAATTGGTTCAGAGTTAACTGGTTCAGAGATTGTCACCCCGAAACGGTCACCCTGAGCGGAGTCGAAGGGCTTTGAGATGAGAGATTCAACAAGGAACCGACAACCGACAACCGGGAACCGCCCCCCCTCCCTCTCTATTTCACCGCATCATGGATGGCCACAGCACCTAACAGCATTTTTTCGTAACTGACTTTTTTAAATCCGGCTTCCCGGATAATTTCCGCAAATCGCGGAGCGTCATGAAATCGGGGAATGGTTGTTGCCAGATAGATGTACCCCGAATGGGATCCTGATATCAGCCAGCCGACGGGTTTCACCAGCAGTTTTACAAATCCGTGGAACATGCGGCGAATCAGAGTGGACTCCGGCTGGCTGGTTTCGAGATTGATGAAATGACCGCCCGGGGTCAGTACCCGGTGAAACTCACGGAGCGTATCCAGGAAGATATCCCGGGACACATTAATATTTCGTGTTGCGAAGGAAATAGTAATCAGATCAAAATGATTATCCGGGAATGGCAGACAACGGGCATTACCCTGAACCAGATCCATGGACTCTGAATCGGGTTTCTCAGCCAGTTTCATGAGCATGGCCCGGGTGAAGTCCACGGCTGTAATACGTACATCCGATCCGGTTTTCCGGCGAAGATACACCGCCGTTTCACCGGTACCGGTACACATATCCAGCCACCGTGTTCCCCCGGCAGAAACCGCCCGTTTTACCGCCCGTTTCCGCCACAAAATATCCATGCCGAAAGTCAGTATATGATTGATCAGCTCATAGGTATCCGGTACTTCTGAAAAAATTTGCTGGATTTTAGTTGCCATGATTTACTCCGGTAATGCCTCGCGCCCCGACGGCTGACTCTAATGTTTTCTGCAAAGATGTCAATGCCGGAAAAACCCCACGCCTGATTAAATCAAACGGCACCGGATTTCCGGTGCCGTGATTCTAAATATTTTTCAATGCGGAACAGGATTCCGTCTCAGAGGTTTAACTCTGCCGTGCCAGCGTCCGCCGTCCCATACTCACCAGAATAATCAGAATACTGATGGAAATCAGAAGGAAACTGATTCCCATAGGGGATGAAGAGGGAATGGGTATCGGTGTCGCCGACGGCGTTGGAGTCACAAACGTATCCGTGAAGTAATGGTATCCCAGATCAACAATTCCGTAATCGTTCAACTCATCCGTACGTGTGGTCAACTGGTTCATGAACACATAGCCGTACGGCAGGGTGATGAAATAGTTGTTCGCATCGTTCTGACCGGCATTGACACAGGGGCTTTCTGAAACCTGACCGGCAGCCACCTGAGACAGATAATAATTACCCCTGGGACCATTTATGAATAGTGGATTCGTGTTCAGATTACCTTCACCGGGATATACCGCCAGCGTAGTTTCCACATCACAGAAGAAGACACCCGGAGTGCCGGGACCGGCAATTTCGTCCGGGAGATCCCCCCAGAGTATGGACTGTGTGATTTCCGGAGAAATTCCGACAGTACAGTAATATCCGCCACCACTGATAATGGCCGTATTATCGGTAATGGTGCAGGAATAGACGTTCAGGATTGAGGAACCGGAAAAAATAGCTGCCCCGTAATTGGAGATATTCCCAAACATGATACAGTTCTGAAACTGGACATCGGAATTGATTTGAGCGTACAGTCCGCCACCATCCTCGGCTGCAGTATTGTTATAGATCACGCAGTTACTGATGATGGGTTGTGAATTTGTCTTGCAGTAAACACCACCACCGTAAGTTGCTGTATTGTCCGTGATTTCACAATCACTGATCAGCGGTGAGGCATTCTGTTCCACATAGATTCCGCCACCGTAAGTACCGGCATCATTACCGGTGATGATGCAATCCCAGATGGATGGTGAAGAATTAATAATGTAAATACCGGTTCCATAGGTGATGTAACCACCGCCGTTTCGGATGGTGAATCCCTGCAGTTTGGATGTACGATACTCATTGTTGAAGAAATAAAATCCCCGACCGGATCCCTCACAATCAATGATGCAGTTGTCCGGACCATCCTGAGACATCACTTTGATCAGTTTCCCGCGGAAATCCAGATTCTTGTTGCCTGCGCCGGTGTAAACACCGTCTGAAACAACCACGGTGCCATCATGACTGGCTGCATCAATAGCGGATTGAATGGTCGGATAATCATCGGGAACCCGGATCACTGAAGGTGGTGAAGTGGGTGTATGTGTGGCGTAAGTCCCTACGGGTGTCGGTGTGTAAGTCGGCAGATTCGGCGTCCATGTGGGGGGGCGGGTGGGTGTGGGAGGTGGTGTCGGTGTGATGGTGGGGGTATAGGTCATTGTGGGCGGTAATGTGTTTGATGGTTCCGGGGTCGGCGTATATGTGGGGAACGGCGTCCATGTGGGGGCCTGGGTCCATGTGGGCCAGGGCGTCCACGTGGGATACGGTGTATCCGTGGGAAGTGGTGAGGTTGTAGGTGTAGGCGTGCTTGTTGGTGTGTTTGTCGGTGTCCACGAAGGAAGCGCTGTCAGTGTTGCATCCGGTGTCGGTGTCGCTGTTGGGGCCTGCTCCAGAATTTCCGTGATATCCACACAGGTGTCCGAGAATTCTATGACCGTCTGAGACTGAATATAATGTGTGGTGACATCAATGACACCGACAGGTACCGCCGGCGGCACGGAAAGCACCGCAACAAAATCGAAAGTTTCACTGGGTCCCAGGCTGGGAATTGAGGTGATGGGAGTGCCGAAAGGCTGTCCGCCGCCGTCCGCCGCATAATATGTCCACGTCCATGACTGAGTGGAATCCGGAGGTAGAATAAAATAGCCATCCGGAACCATACCGTCGTTCATCACGGTATGAAGATAGTTTTGAGTAGACGCGGCAAGCGCCCATCCATCGGGATGGTTGGGATAAACCATGAGACCATATGTCTGGAAGATATCACCGCCGATAAGGGGTTCGGCGTCTGCCATGTTCGGTCCTTCCACCAGGCAGCCGAAATTCCCATCCCCGGCAAAGTGCATGGTCATATTATCCACACCGCTGGGCAGGGAGAAAATACTGCTGTAAAGCATCCGATCGGCGGAGTGTGGTCCCAGAGTAAGATCCGGCGCATCCTGAGTATACAGAGTGCCCAGACTGTAATAGTAGGCAATGGGATTCACCGTCACTGTATCCCCGGTGGGATTAAACAGACCAACACCGCTTTTTGATCCGCCACCGGTGCCACTCAGGTTTAATCCCCACATGAAACTGGTCTGACCAAAGGACGTGACCTCCGGAGACACCAGTTCCCCGTTGTATGGGGCATGGGCCGCAAGCGGTTGCGTGGATACCAGTTTATAGTTGAAGGGACCGTCACCATCGATATCTGTTGGGGGAGGCAGTTCCAAAGATCCTCTGGCCGGGACGGTACCGGTATATATGAATTCTTCCCCGGCCTGGTTCCATCCATACAGGGTGATATCCGCCGCTGTTCCGGTAACATTTGTGACCATACCGCCGGCAGTCTCAATTTCCTGTTCCCACATCAGTTCCGTGCCGTTATGATTTGTGGGGAATGGAACAAACCCGTCTGCGATGGAATGTTTTGAATATTCCGTTCCGGTCCAGGTGCTGCCGACACAGGTGTAGACATTAATGCACTGGACCCGACTACTGACCATGTGAATACCGACGTTTGTATAATCGATAATCCCCTGTCCTTCCGGAAGCGTTCGCAAATACACCTGCTCAGTTTCAAATGGATCGAGATTTACAGTGAAATTCCGGATAAATGTCCCATCAGTATCATAAACACTGAACACCGGTATTGCGGAAACCGGATTGGGATTGAAGATATAAAAGAAATCCCAACCCTGATAGCCGTTGCTTGGAGGATTGTACATCCCCCACCAGGAATCGGTGTAGATCAGACCCTGGGGATGGATTGATGCCGATGTCGGAGATGCGAACTCAATACGGTCCGGCGCAACCAACATGGAAAAACCATCGGTACCGAACGCGGTGACACCCCATATATTCCCGGAAGGCAAACCCCATTCCGTGGCAACATCCAGGGTGCGGGTTTCCCGGGGAAGAAGGGTCAGGTAATTTGTTTCGTAAAGGATACCGGACTGGTAGTAATGATTGACACTGACGTCCACTGAGTTCTCTGTCAGGTTGTAAAAACAACAGTTAAGGTTACCCATGTTACTCTGGTTCTGAACAAAATACTGGGACTGATCCGGGGGCAGCGGTGTGGGAGTGGGTATGGGTGTAGCCGTGGCACTGGGGTCCGGTGTGGGTTCAATCAGACTGCCTTCACCGTCAAACCAGACCTGGGATTGAATAATGGAGGAATATTTTGTCCATGTATATCCGTATCCCGCAATCCATGTACTGGTCTTTTTCATAGCCAGACAGGGGTACGAATCTGCGTAATCCGTGTCATTGGTGGTATTGGTGATGGTGGTCATATCACTGAAAAAGATATCGTAATCACCGACTTCACTATAAGGCCGAAGCCCCTGCCAGACGACGTACTGATTCCCGTCGCTGTCCAGAGCAATACTGGGAAATTCGTTGTCCAGAGTTGTTCCGTCACTGACCACTGTTATGGGATCAATAGAGTTGGCATAATAAATGGATTGCACAGCGCCCTGGTAGAGACCGGGATCCGGCCCGGGATACGGGTTTTGACCGGGAAATGCAAACTCGATACCCGGTGCATACCCGTCCCGGCCATTAAAGGTCGTGCCGTCGGGATCGTCGGTGGACACACCGTGCATAAACACCACATGAGGCATATCTGCTGTATCGATTACCAGTGACGGGTACCCATCGGCTCCGCCGTCAAGCAGCGCGGCACTCCAGTTTTCCCGGCTGCCGCTGTTCCAGGTTGCGCCGTCATCCAGACTGCTGGTGTACCAGATATTCGGTGAAGCACCGCCGGACCCGGCATTATTTTCATCATCATTCCAGGCAATATGAACTTGTGTAGAATTATACTCACCCGCTGCATCACCCAGAATACACGCGATTGATGGCATCTGGGAGTTTTTAAACGGCGTCTGACTGATGTTTGCACTGTAATCATCGGCATCAAACCAGATGGCGTCCCGGGTGGGTGAACTGCCCTGGGTGTACCCCTTGTATAAAACCTCGCTGTAATATTCATCATTGCCGCTGACCTGGATGTAGTTTTCCTCCTGCCAGGTAACATGCACATGATTGTTCTGGTTTATAGCGATGGATGGTACCAGGGAGTTCCGTTCCACCGGAACCGAGGCAGTGTTGGACTGATACAGAAATCGGTGACCCGATCCGCCGGTGCCGTCCTCCCAGGCGCATGACCCGTCATTTGAGCACGTCGTGTATGCAATATCATACACACCATTCACGGATCGTTCCCGCTGCCAGACCACATGGAGCCGCTCATTGACCGATCCCATGCCGTATTCAATGGCAATGGATGGGTACCGGTCATCAATAGGCGTCACTGCTCCATCGGCGGTTGAGGTGATGGGTACGGGAATTTTCCACATCGCTGAAGTCCACGGAGGCGGTGACCCGCCTTCCGCCGGAATCAATGTCCGGGTGTAATAAATAATCCCTTCTTCAAATGCCGTTTCCGGGGGGTTCCCTGATGCATCTGAAGCCGGGTATTTTGACGTAAACACCAGGTGATAAAATCCCTGAGAATCCCTGACAATCCGGCGACCGTTGTTCATCCCTGTACCGTCCAGTTCACTCAATTCGCTGTTGTCAACGCGAATAGGCGCTGCCTGAACGGGATAAATTAATAGTAGAATCATCAGAACGGCAAAAAATGAACCTGCCGCCCGGAAAACCAATTTAAACAAACCTGTTACTTTCATGTCCACCTCCTGTTCACTCTATAAATATATAATATGTACTAGTCGTTTATCAAATTTTCAGGCAATTGTTACAGGAAATCGGGTGCGGAATTCTTAAAAAAAACAGGTATTTATCTGGATTTGTGATTGAATCCCGGGACAACTTATTTTATGATAGAGGCAATATTGATTCGGCGGCAAAACAGCTTATGGAGATCCACTTATGAGATTGAAATCACGGATAAACCTGCACACAGGATTGTTCCTGCCAATTATGGTATGGGCTGTGATCTGCCTGTGTTTTTCCATGGAAGCACAGACCCGGGACACTCACCCCGCAATGGAAAACCTGAGTCTCGGGGTCACCATGGAATATTTTCAGCGCCAGTTCGATGATATGCCGGGGCAGTCGGATGTGGAATTCATAAATATTCTGCTTTTCGGCCACTACCAGTTCGACGAACGATTCGGCGCCTATCTTGGTCTGGGCCTTTCCAATACCAATATTGATGGTTTTTTTCAGCATGACTTTCCATCGGGTCAGAGTCATTCCGGGGCCGATTTCAGTGACAGTAACAACATCTGTTTCCGGGCCGGCGGCACCATGATGCTTTATCACGACGAAATCTGGGATTACCGGTTTACAGGGTTTCTTGAACTCTCCGGAACCAGCGCATCCGACAGCACCGATCTGTATCTTGATGAGGATGTAAATCATATCTCGGCGAATATCGATTTTTGGGATTTGAGAACCGGTGTTAACGGCGAGTATTTCGGGTTTTCAAAATATAATGTTTTGCTCAGAGGCACCCTGGCGTTTTCTTATATGACCTTGGATGCTTCGGGTACCGAGGAATACAGGGAACCCGAAAGCGGGGCCGATATGCGGTATTCCTTTTCAATGGATGAAGCCGCGAAGGACAAGTTCATCCTGTCCCTGGGTGCGCTTTATGATGTCATCAGGAACCTTTCTGTAACGGTAGACGCCGGTATTCTCGGTGATCGCGGCATTCGGTTCGGAATGATTTACACCTTCTGATCAGGATGTTTAAACCGGGATTATTGCGTGTATAATTTGGATTCCCATGATCAGTCATGTTCCCCTCCGGATATTCCCGGATACCAGATTATTAGTGAATTGGGCCGGGGAGGCATGGGAGTTGTCTATCAGGCCCGGCATACTGACACAGGTGAAATACGCGCCTTAAAAACGGTGTTCAGCGCTTCCGAAAGCCAACTGGCCGGTATTCACCGTGAGATCCGAACACTGGCCAACGTCAGTCATCCGGGAATTGTAGCGATACTTGACCGTGGGGACTGCGAAGGTTTGCCCTGGTATGCCATGGAGTTTGTCTCAGGTCTTCTACTGCTGGATTACCTGGGTGTTGACAGCCGGGAAATTGAGGATCGATGGTGGACCTATTCCCTGAGCCGGACCGGACAGGACCGTCTTCCCCGGGTAAAAACGCAGTTTAAGCGCCGGCATATCGACCGGGAATTACAGGACAGGATTACAACCCTGATCCGCCGGATTTGTTCTCCTCTGGCGTATCTCCACGGTGAGGGCATTATTCACAAAGATCTGAAACCGGGAAATATCCTGGTCCGGGAAAACGGTGCTCCGGTGATCATGGATTTCGGGCTGATCTCCATGTTCAGCAGCCGGAATCATCGGGAAATCCTTGATGATACTGAAATTCGGACCGGGACCATACGGTACATGGCTCCGGAGCAGCTTAGTGGTGAATTTATGGATGCCCGTGTGGATATTTACGCGTTGGGCTGCATTTTTTATGAGCTTCTCACCGGTATGGTCCCCCGGGAAACCGTATACGCTCTGAACAGAACACAAAAAGAAGGGCTTCCCGAAATCCCGCCATCAGAGGTGGCAGACGGGATTCCAGCCGAAATCGATGAATTGGTCATGGCCATGATCGCGCGGGATCCCAATAATCGGATTGGTTACGCCGTGGATATTGCCCGGCAGCTCCGGAAATCCAATGGCAAACAGACGATCTTCCGACATGCACCGGATCCCAGAATCTATCTCCACCGACCCCGATTCACCGGCAGAACCGATACACTGAAACACCTGGATAATCGCATTGCAAAAACAATCGCACATATCGGACACGTATTTTTCATCGGTGGCGAAAGCGGTATCGGAAAAACCCGGCTGGTCATGGAACTGGCATTTCGATCCCGCATGGCCGGTATCACCACCCTGTTTGGTGAATGTCATCCCAACAGGCATCTCGACGAACAGGGAAGTGCTGGAGATACTGTCCTTCTGGGCGCTTTCAGAAAACCCCTGGAAACCGTTATCAACATCTGCCTGTCCTCTCAAAAAGAGGAACTCTGTCATATTTTCAGTGATCTGGCACCAACATTGTCCCTGTACCAACCTCTGATCCGATCCCTGCCGGGATTCAAGGAACGTCCTGAAGCAGAACCTGTATCCACTGCCAGACATAAAGAATTACTCTTCAAAAACCTGGGGGATCTTTTCCTGCGGTTGAGCCGGATCAAAACACTACTCCTGATCATCGACGATCTTCAGTGGGCGGATCCCTATACAACGGAATTCCTGAATTATCTCCTGGAAAAAAACACACTTACTAATTCAAGAATCTGTGTATTCGGTACGTTTCGAACGGAAGAAATTACACCGGAAATCCGGCAGCTCCAGGACCATGGAAACAGCGATACGATAATTCTGGATCGTATGGGATCGGATGATGTCTATTCCATTATTCGGGATATGTTGGGGTTTCGGGATATCGATGCCACCATGATCAATCGGTTGACGGAAATTTCTGAGGGAAACCCATTCTATATCGCAGAATATCTCCTGGCATGCGTCGATGACAATCTTCTGGTCCGGGATCCCATGATGGGATGGCGCTTTGATAACACTGAAATCAGCCGGCCCGGTCGCTGGCCTGCATTCCCTGAATCCCTGCAAAGATTGATGGAAAACCGCCTTGATCTGCTGGATTCAACTGCCCGGAAACAGGTGGATATCTGCTCCTGTATCGGGAAAGAGATCAATATTGAATTACTGGACAAGGTGAACCGGCAGCTTGATAACACATGGGAAGATGCAGTGAACGAACTCAAGATCCGACAGATTCTTTTTGAGTCTGCGCCGGGAATTTTACGGTTTTTCCATGATAAACTCAGGGAGACCGCATACAACACTCTGCCGAAAGACAGGAAAAAACGCGTCCACCGGACCATTGCAGAAACCGTGGAAACGCAGTTCCCTGAGTTGGCTGAAAACTATCCGGTTGAAATGGGAACCCATTGGGAGAATGCCGGAATGTTCCAGCGGGCAGTCCCATACTTTGAATCCGGTGCCAACCGATATCTGGAACGATTTGCCATGAAAGAAGCCGATGAACTTTTTGAAAAATGTCTCCGGTTTACCATGGCGGATCCTGCCGGAAACGCAGAACTGCGAATCTCTCGAGCCCGTTCCGTATATCTGGATAACGGCCGGTATGAATTGGCGCTTGCTGATTATAAGAAAGCCTGTGAAGATGCTGCCGGGTGCGGGAATACGGTGCTTCAGGCTGATGCTTACAACGGATTGCTTGAAACATATGGCCGGACCGGCGAGTTTAAAAAGGCATGGGAAGCCGGTGAGATTGCCCTGTCGCTGTATGATGGTGAGAATAACCGGTATGGTGCAGCGGGTGTTCAGGGAAACCTGGCCATGATCTGCGCCCGGCAGGGCCAGTTCAGGGACGCTGTAAAACGCTATAAATCCGCTGTGACTGTTTTTGAAGAAATCAACGAAGATAACCGGTTGTCCTGGGTCCTCCAGAATCTGGCCCTGAGTTACTTTTCGCTGTATGAAACTCAAAAGTCAATCGCGCTTCTGGAACACGTCTATGATCTTTCCATGAAGATCGGAAACCGGCTTAACGCGGTCCGTGCCCTGTCTTATCAGGCATCCATCCATGCCATTATCGGAAACCCGGACAAAGCGGAGACATGTATCAAATCTGCCATTGAATTGAACCGTGAGACGGGGAACCGGCAGCTTGAAGCCCTTGACCGGGTGAAACTGGCGCGGCTCTATGCGGATTCCGGCCGATTGACGGAAGCGCTGGATCACGTTACCGAAACGGAATCTACCCATCGGGAGTTCAATGATTTCAGTTCCCTGGGACAGAACCATCTGGTCAGAGGCATGGTCTATCAGATGCAGGGACGGCTTATCGACGCGGTTGATTGTTTCCGTCAGGCTCGGAAGATATTTTCGGAGTTAAATTATTCGCCTATGGTGGCGGAGTGTGCCTATAAGATTGCTCTGGCCGACTTCCATTTGCATGCAGGTGACACCCAGGTAAAAGAGAGTGATGAGGCTCTGGAACTGGCCCGGAAACTCCAGGATCGGGATTTCAGCATGGATTGCCTGATCCTGTATTATAACTGCTGTCTGTATGCTGACGATACCGGCCGGTTGGTTTCGGTGCGGAAAGATATAGAAGCGCTGCTGGATAATATGGAACTGGATCCCGACAGGAAATCCGGTTGGACAACCCTGGGCGATCTTTACGCAGTCCTGGGTCAAACGGATAAGGCGTTGGAACTGTATGAGGAAGTCTATAAATCTCTTCGGAAAAATGCCGCCGGGAAACTCAATCCGGGAATCATCATTCAACTCTGCTTTCATCGCAGAGCTAATGGTGTATCCGTAACCGAAAACGGGTATCTCCTGGATCGGGTGGGGAAGCGTATCAGGGAGATGGGTGCTTATTTATACGAGCCTGAATGGCTTGTGGAAAAGGGGTATCTGGCTCTGGATCAGGGAAAATCGGGAACATACTGGGTAAACCGGGCGAGAACCTCCGTTAAAAAACTGGGATGGGACAGCACCGCGCCGGTGAACAGGCTGATTGATGCTCTGGCCTCAGCCGTCCAGTCGGTGAAAATAAAACAGTCCCGGGATCAATAATCCAGCTAACCCTCCCACAAAATGGGCCAGGGGAACCGGAACAAACAGGTCGGATGCTGCTGTGAAAACCGTACTGGTTGAAATCAGTTCAAAAAGTATTTTGGCGGTCAGGACCGCGAACGCCGCAAAGGGCAGGATAATACCAGCCCGGGTTTTTCCGTGAATAACCTGGGATTTCCCAGGGAAAAACACCACCAGAAACAGAGCGGCATCCAGACCGGACAACCCTCTGTAATGGGACATTTCGGGTAAAAACAAAGCGACGGAAACAGGAATCAGAAAGGCGGAAACCAAAAGTGTGGTTACGAAAACCCTTCGGTACGCAATCTCTGCAATAAATCCCAGCACACCGAATGTCAGAAGATCCCAAAGCAGATGATTCCAGGACCAATGGGTCAGGTGACAACTCAGTATTCGCCAGAACTCACCGGTCATAACACTTTCACGCCGGTATTCCAGCATGGATGCATGTTCGGGAAAAAGAAAAATCAACAGGACCGCTGCACCGGTGATTAACGTGATCCATGGCAGGTTCCGAACAGGTTTCATGATTTCCACTCCCGGACAGATGGGGAAAAGGGGATACCCGGTTCCGCCCTGGGGGAACCGGGTATCGGTTATGGGTTTAATTGCGGCGGATGATTAGAAGGGTTGCTGAGACGATTAGAATCATCACGGCAGTGAAGGGATCCACGGCGCCGCCGCCAAGACCGCCGCCGGAACGATGACTCCGTGAACGTACCTGCTGGGACCGGTTGACCCGGTCAGCCGGTGCCGGATCATTCGCATTATTACCGGGGGAGGTGTTCACCCGGGGTTGTCCGGAGTCCTGCCGGGTTGGCTTTCCATTATCGGTGTTTACCGGTCCGATATCACCCATAGCGCGATCTCGAAGGGTTTGCAGTTCCTGCAATGTGCGGTCCCGGGCAGATCTGTCCCGGTCCTGGCGAAGCGCATTCCGCCGTTTAATCTTCCACCGTTTGTATTCCCCATCATTTTCCAGGACGATAAATGATGTATATTCAGAAACAATTGAATATTCCTCACCCAGACGGATCATGTCATTTAATGCACTTTCGTATCCGTACATCTCATATTCCCGGTCCAGTTGCTGAAGTTTCCGCCAGGCCCACATTCGCTCAATACCCGGATTATCATCGTTCTTTCCATCGAACTTGAGTTTAGACTCTATTTCAAATGGTCTGCCATTGACGGTTCCTGTGAGATGCATGGTGGCTGATCCCTGTCCCCCATATCGCCCGTAGATACGCAGGGGCATACCGTGGTAAAGATTCGGCAGAGTTTTCGGGGTCAGATCATAAATATCGACACCCCTGACAGTTAACTCAAGATCCGCCACGGCAGGCCGGAGAAGTTTCCGGTAAAACGATTCAGCCTGACGATCGAAATCATCACCCCGGGAGATGAATGCCGCCAATCCGCCGGCATCTTCCGCCAGTTGTTCCAGGAGTGGTCGGTTCACTTCATTTCCCACACCGATACAGAAAATTCTCACCCGTGACGGAAGGGATTTAGCCATGGTCAGCAAAACGGAGCGTTCTTCCTGTTCGGTCATGCCGTCGCTGAGAATAATCATGTTAAGGGTCCGGTCCGGATCTCCATATCGGGCGGCTGCAGTGAGGGCTGGACGCAGAGACGTGCCGCCCCGGGCTTCCTGGGTGGTCAGGAAATCTTCTGCATCCAGAATGAATTCTTCGTCTGCCGGCATGAGTTGACCAAAAGCGGTATAAGGCTGTCGGTTGAAGGTGATGACCTCAAAGGAATCCTCAGGCTGCAGCACCTGAAGGAATGATTCGATGGATGCCCGGGACGTGATCAGTTTGGATTCGTGGGCCATACTCCCGGATACATCCAGAATAAAAACATAATCCGCACCGGTATCCAACCGGTCCAATTCCTGACCGGCCGTGACAGTCATACAGAAAAAACCGTCATCCCTGTTCTGCCGTGAGACCAGCATATCGATGCCGGTGACCGGTCGAACCGTCAGAAACGAAAGGACGAAATCCCGGGAAAGATCACCCTTTTGGTTTTCCAGGGAGGCTTCACAGTAATCTTTGGCGTGCTGGATAAACAAAAATTCGTTGGGATGACTGGGACTGTCCACTTCGGCGATGGGTACCTGCGATCGGATATCCAGAGATATCGCGAATCTTCCTTCCACAAGAGATCCAACGTTATCCCCGGCAACAGTTGAGAGTGGATAAATATACGTGGCCCGGTCATGATCAAAGTTTAACTCCTGATAATAGGTGATCTGAACCCGCTGTGTTGCATTGGGACCGATGGGAAACACACGCATCTCAAAGGTTTTGAAATCCACTTGTTCCAGAAGACCCGGATCCCGACGCGTCCGCTTGTAACTGTTGTAAATCTCCCGGGCACGCTCTTTCTCAAGCACTTCTCCGATCATTTCCCTGCCGTTGATCCACATGCTGAAATTTGAAACAGAAGCACCCCGGGGGACCGGAAACGTGTACAATGCCTCTACCTGACGGTTTTCCAGGTTCTTGAATTCCTGGGTGACTTCAGTGATCGCCACACCATGATTGATTGTGACCGAAACATCATGCTCCACGATCTCAAGCCGGCCTCCAAATCCACCATCAGCTATCAGCAGCCCGGCGCCATGGCCGGCAGGTACACCCATAAATAGTCCAATGATAGTCATGATCATCAGTAACGCGTGGTGTGCTTTCCCGGTTCGGTATTGTTTTTCCTGCTTCATATTTACTCTCCCTGTTCAGGTTCCGTCATTGGAACGTTTTCACTGTCCATTTCTTGAGCATTCTTCGTGCCAGATAAAAAATTAATGATCTAACCCATTGAAAAACATGGTAAAAGGCATAAATAGCCACAGAACAAACCCTCCATAAAAGAAAAGCCTGGACAGGCATAATTTGAACATGGACGTACATTTTCATGACAATCTTTTGATTTTCGAAGTAAATTGATTTTCCTGTTGTTACAGGCTACCTTATCGTTGAGGATTTTAGTGAAGTATGGCCATAGAACCGGGTAAACAATGGAGTTCCTTTGAGATCAGTCGAAAGCTGGGTCAGGGGGGGAACTGTGAGGTATATGAGGCGGTGGATAGCAGCGGTCGGACCGTTGCACTGAAACTCCTCATGGACCGGAAAGATATTCTGCGGTTCCGTCGTGAATTCCGGGCCATGCTCCGGCTGGATCATGATAACATTGCCCGGGTTTTTGAATATGGTGAGTATGAGGAGCGGGCATATTTCACCATGGAACTCATTGACGGCGGTGATTTGAAAGCGCATTTCCAGGGTGAAACCGAAGGTTCTGAGGCAACTGCGCCTGAGGATCCCGAGGAATTTCAGGCCATTGCCGAGATGTTCGTCAAGATATGCAATGCTCTTTCATATATTCATACCCGGAAGATTATTCACAGGGATCTTAAACCCGGAAATATAATGCTTACCGGTGACTGCACACCTAAACTCATGGATTTCGGGTTGTTGAAGAATCTGGATCAGATGGAGGCGGGTCTGACCAAGGAGGGTTCATTTCTGGGCACAGTGGCGTATATGTCCCCTGAGCAGGGGATGATGCGATCCCTGGACAACCGATCAGATCTGTATTCGCTGGGTGTGGTGCTTTATGAAGCTCTGGCCGGTGTCCGTCCTTTTTACGGAAACACGATCTGGGAGTTGTTCAAGTGCCACATCCAGGATATTCCGGTATCGCCCCGGCAATACAATCCCACGATACCGTATCAGCTTGAGGCGGTAACGCTTCAGTTGCTTCAGAAGGATCCCGGCCGGCGGCCTGCCACGGCGGAGCAATTATCCGATATGATCCGGCGGTATCTGGGTCATGAGACAATTCTCACTGATTCCACAGTGGATCTGAATATTGCTGAAATTGCATTGGATTCCATGGAATCTTCGGCGGAAGGTGTCCCGGTTTACACCGCCGGTCTGATCGGGCGGGAACTGCCCTGGGATACACTCAAGAAAACATCGGAGCGCGTTCAGGGCGGGACCGGCGCTGCGTTAATTATTTCCGGTGATATGGGTATCGGAAAGACCCGATTGATGAATGAGTTCGGTCCGGAAGCCCGTCTCAATGGATTCCATTACATTCGCAGCACCTGTTTTGAGGGGGAATTATTTCCATACAGCGCATTTTTGCGACCCCTGGAAAACATTGCGGGTAAACTGAAGAAACTCACCGATCCGGAAACTCTCAGTGTTCTTGAACATGTCGGGCCGGTTCTGGCACAGATCTGTCCCCGATTCCGTGAAATTCCGGTTGTATCCCCTATGCCTGAACCGGCGGCCCTGGAACCGGCCCAGGAAAAACTCAGGCAATTTGATGCGGTGAAAACGGTCCTGGCACATATGGCCGGGAATCAGCCGCTGATCCTGACCATAGATGATCTCCAGTGGGCGGATGATCTCAGCGTGGAACTGTTTCTTTATCTCATCCGTCTGCTGAGTATGGATCCGGATACGTCTTTCCCGTTGATGATCATCGGATCATATCACTCGGATATCCTGGATACGGATCATGTACTGAGCACGATGCCATGGAAGTCAGGAAATACATCTGTCTGCGAGGAAATACGATTGGAACCACTTCCGGAGGAACATGTCAAACACCTCGTGGAAGCCAAGTTGGGCTGGTCTGATGCCAGCAGTGTCCTGGTCCATTTGATCTTCACCGAGAGTGGCGGCAACCCGTTTTACGTGGAAGAACTGCTGCAGGAGATGATCGCTAACGGAATCATTTTCCAGCAGGACCAGGCCTGGGAATTCCAGGAGTCCCGCACTCTGGAACCGGTGGGCAGCCTGGAACAGGACACCATGACGTCGTCCTTTATGATCCCCATACCTGCCAGTATCCATAATGTGATTTCCCGGCGCATGGACCGGTGGGAAGTGGACCAGAAAAAGATCCTCTCCCAGGCGGCTGTGGTGGGTGTGCGGTTTGAATTTCCTGTTCTGTGTGAGTTGCTCAGTGAAGATGAGGATACCATCCTTGATGCCCTGGATCTGGCGCTCCGGGAGGATATCATCGATGAAATTCCGGGATCCGGCGGGGAATCGTTCCAGTTCCATCACCAGATGATTCGCCACGTGCTTTACCAGGGCATGTCCAGGCTCCGGCGGCGGCGCAGCCACGGCAAAGTTGCCCGGACGATTCTTGGCATTTACGGTGAGAAGGACCGGGCCAAATGGGAGGTGCTGGCCGGACATTTCGACCGGGCGGATATGTTTGGCCAGGCGGTGAAATTTTACCGGGATGCCGCAAATCATGCCATGGGCGCCCAATCCCTTATGACAGCATCCCGGTACAGTCAGAGAATTCAGGAAATCCTGGAAAATACAAACCTTGGTAGTGAGGATCATGAAAAATACCTCAGGCAAGCCCACCGGATGCTGGGACGGTGTGCTCAAATGTCCGGTCAGCAGGAACGTGCTGTCCAGGAATTCACGTCCATGATTGAGCTTGGAAAATCATCCGGCAATCCATTTACAGAGGCGCTGGGACATTATAATCTGGGGGGGGTTCAGTTGGATCAGAACAAATTACAGACCGCCCTGGAATCATACCGGAAGAGTTTGGATCTTACGCCGGAGGACAGTACACACCAGCAGTTTTACAATTTTACCGTCAATCAGATTGCCAAGGTCTATACCAAACAGGGAAACCTTCAGGATGCCATGGATCTTCTTCAGGATATCCGGGTACGGCATGAGGCCACTGATGAAGTTCTGGGTCTGGCCAACTGCCAGCTGGATATTGGAATGGTGTATTATTACAAAGGCAGATACGATGATGCCCGGGAGTGGATTGATACGGCTATCAAACTCTACCGGAAATTCGGAAATCAGCTTGGCCTGTTGAAAGCGTTGAATAATCTGTCGGGAATATATTTTGCCCGGGGCGATATGGCGGCAGGGGAAGCTTTAGCCAGTGACGCCCTGAAAATCGCGGAAACCATTGGTGATATCCAATCTGTTGCCGCTATTCAGGGAAATCTTGCTGTCAGTTTTCAGGAAAGAGGTGAGTTTAGTGAATCCGGAGCCAGTATTCGTGATGCTCTGGCTCGGTACCGGGAGTGTAACCATCAGGCCGGTGTTAATTTCTCGCTGATTAACCTGGCATTGCTTCTGGGTGAACAGGGCGAGTTCACACCGGCTGAAAAAATATTTCAGGATGCTATTTTACGGACTGAAAAATCGGGTGAACCCTGGTTGACCGCATATGCCCGATTGTATCTGGCTGATGTATCCATTGCTCAGAACAACTGTACCGAAGCAACGGAACAACTTAACCGGTGTGAAGAAACCGCCCGGGAGATTGGTCTGAAACCCCTGGAAATCCAAGCGTTAATCACGCGAAATTCCCTGGTACATGATCAATTGGCATCAGCTGATGCCATTGATGTTGGCCGGCGTTGCCTGGAACAGGCTCTGGAAATCCAGGATTCAGATACCATCCTGCGATGCCGATTGGCGTATGCACAGATCCTCAATGCAGCCGGTGAATACCAACAGGCGGCGGCACAGGCCGGTCTGGGGATAAAAATTGCACGGTCCCGGCCGCATTTCGGGTATCACTGGCGGCTTCTGACCAGCCTGGCCCGGGCACTGCAGAATCAAGACCGGGAAAAAGCCGCGTTGAGTGTTTACCGGCATATATCCGCGTTACTCCTGAGTGCCCAGACCCGTGTGGAAGAGAGCAGCCAGGTCATGTATATGCGACAGCCCATGATCCTTGAAATCTTCGATAACATCCGCAATCTCAGTCATAAACTGGGTGAAACCGTGGACGATGATATCGATGAAACACGGACAGCCGCCATGTCTGACCCTCCTATTAATTGACATATATACATATTAATACGTAAACTCGAATATACTGAACAGGCAGTGCTTTTGCCGGACGTAAAGACCAGGGAGGTTGTTGTGATACATTTAAAGAAAAATTACTGGAGATGTTTACCGGTTTTCGTACTGGTATCTGTTTTATTTTTGAGCACCGGGATTCAGGCCGAGTATTATCTTGATCCTGAACTCACGTGGAGTGACGGTGGCGGACTGGATTACCCTCAATATATGCCTCATATTCAATTTGACAACTATGGTGATCGGCAGGCTGTCTGGACGGATTACCGGGATGATATGGGTGGTTTTCCGCCATACATCATACACCGGAAAATGTCGGCTGCCGGGTTGACCGGTGAGGAGTTGGTCATTGATGAATCGGACTGTAATACCGGGAACTGCGGATTTAATTTTCCTGAGATCGTTTTTGGACTTGGAAACCCCGATATTGGGTATTCCATGGCTACAACCGGCTCCGACTATACCCTGCGCGGTGCCGAACTGGATATCCCCGGTAATACATGGAGCTTCATCACCCAGATCGATCCATCCGGTAACGATCGACCGGAGTTTTCCCTGGCCGCCACCGGTCCCGGGAATTATATGTTCATGGCCTATTCCGACTCTTCAACAACTGACCGGGGTCTGCATTTTTCCCGGTTCGATGCCAGCAGTGGTAACTGGGATCAGAATTACGATGCCATAAACGGCAATACTGACGTGGCGTACCGTGCCGTGGATATTGCTACCGATGAGAACGGATACATTTACGTTGTATTTGAGGACTGGTACCAGGGCAGCATTGACGAGATTATTGTGCGTCGGAGTTCATCCCCGGGTGATATCACATCCTGGGACGCCCCCCGCCTGGTGGCCTCAGTCTCCTCGGTGGCCGCACCTGCCATTTCAGTGGATTATTACGCAGGTGATCTGATGGTTGCCGTTGCCTGGGTTCAGGGTAATTACGTGTATTGCCGGAGTGACACTAACGGTAACTGGGGAAGTGAAGCGCCGTTTAATGGCGGCACCGGCATGGCCAGCAGCACATCCGCTGTTGCCGCCGGTCCACCGGATATCGTCCTGGGCACCCAGAGTGAAATCTATGTCACGTGGCACGATCAACGGAGCAGCCATCCCCAGGTTTACACATCCGTCTCCTACAACCGCGGCGAATCCTTTGTCAATGATCAGCTCATCAGCCCGGATGGTATAATCGCCATGTACCCCCGGATGGATACTTCTGAAATTGACAATAACACCACCTACATTTACCAGCGCATTGGTGAAGGCGGCATGTCTCATATCTACGGCCGCTCCAGTATCGCCGAGTTTTTCGATCAGGGTGAGAATTTCGACAACTGGGACGGCGTGAACGGAACATTCGTCTCACCCATCAATCCCCACGATACCGGCGGTGAAAGTTTCCGGTTTGCCGGCGAATACAGCAGTTTGATCCGGGATTACGGAGGCGCCCAGAGTACCGGTTCCGTGGACTATTGGTTTTGTGATTCCGGTTCAACAGATGTCAACTTCCACCATGCAATATACGGCGAACAGAGTAAGGGTGTATTCCAGATGCTGGGTGTTAATAACGAAACAAGTGAGACCAAATACTCAATTAATGAAGGTATCACCAAGGCATGGACAGCAACAGAACGCTCCCGAACCGTCGGCTGGCACCATGTGGTGGTGAAAATCAACGGTGACGGTATAGAATTGCTGCTGGATCCTGAATTAAATTCCTACCCCCTTTCCCAGACAACTAATTTTGTCACTTTTGGCCTGGTGGAATTTTATGGAGGAAGCTCCGCATCATCCGATGCTTATGATCTGGATGAAGTCCGGATCGTGTCGGATGAAACGGTTCCACCTCATACGGCAACCCCCACCAATTCACCCACCAATTCACCCACCAACACACCCACCCGTACCCCGACTAACTCACCCACCAATTCACCCACCAATACTCCCACAAACACAGGTGCGCCCACAGCCACACCGGTTCCGCCCACAATCACACCGGTTCCACCCACCAATACACCATCGGGTCTGGACTGCACCGGTGCCAGTATCCTGACCTGTGGCAGTTCCGTAACCGGCGACACCAGCAGCGGAACCAATTCGGTAACATTTTATAACTGTACCGGCTGGGATGAATCCGGGCCGGAAGATGTCTATATCGTCAACCTGGGAAGTGGATATACAGCGCTCAGAGCCGCTCTTACCGGTATGACAGCGGATCTGGATGTGTTTATTCTGGGAAGTTGTGATGAGAACGACTGTCTGGCATATCACACAGATACTGCCGTCCATACCGGAAGTCCCATTCCTGCCGGCTTATATTATGTGGTGGTAGACGGATATCAGGGTGTTTCCGGAGCTTACGACCTGGAGATCACATGCGGCAGTGCGGCCACCAGTACACCGACCCCTACCACGGCTCCCCCC
>SWBY01001991.1_pt1 | contig 37294 bp, 27 predicted proteins | sample 4693071 | NCBI WGS metagenome assembly SWBY01 (sample SAMN10267273, study PRJNA491770) | bioreactor metagenome | isolation source: DHS bioreactor inoculated with marine methane seep sediment | place: Japan: Omine Ridge, Nankai Trough | collected 2006-05-06 | reverse complement strand
ATGCTTGCCAAGAATCATGCTGATTCCGTAGCATACGCTAAACATTAGGCGACATAAAGTAAACAAAGGATAGTATGAAGTTAAAAATAATCCATTTGATTTTTGTATTTCTATTGTTTATTCAAAACATTGTAAGTGAAGAAAAGAGTGCTTTACAAAATTGGAATTATAAAGGAAAAGTAAAATCTTCAAGAGAAATTTATTACAAAAATAAAGAAAAAGATAATGAAAACTTAGAAGATATGAAAGAATGGTTTAATGAATGTGAATACATATTTAATGAAAAAGGTAATGTATTTAAGCTAAAATTATACAACTTTAATGGAAGCGTAGAAAGTAAATCTGTTAACATCTATGATAGCCTTAATCAAATAATTGAAACTAGAAGATTTAACTCTGAAGGAGAATTAACAAATCTGGACAGTTTCAAATATACTATGAATAGTAATGGTAAAATAACAAATTTTATTATGTATAATTCAGAAGGTTGTATAAGGTATCAAAATAAGTATTTCTATGATGATCTTGGTGATAACATTATGGAATTAAAGTATAAGTTGGATACAACTAATGTGAATAAATATGAGTATAAATATGATGTCTTGGGAAATTTAATTGAATCAATATGGTTTGACACTAACGGGAAATTTGTTAGTAAAACAATTATGGAGTATGATAGTAATGGAAATATCATTTCAAGAAAAAAATATTATATTAGTCTAGAATTAGATAATGAAACAATTTATGAATATGATAGTTATGGGAATAGAATTAAGGAAAAACTTTTTTATCCCGAAGATAGGCTTATATCAATTACAAATTATAGTCATGAATTTGACGAATTCAATAATTGGATTATAGAAAAAAAATATATAAAAGGTAAACTGCGATATATAATAGAAAGGGTAATTACATATTATTGAGATGTCGCCTAACAAGCGTGTCGTCGGTTTGGTCTCGCAGTGCTTTTGTCCTGAACCTACCGGTTCAGGGTTTAGGTTGTTTGTTTCACGACGGAATCCTTCTGATTCCGCCGCACACGCAAAACATTATGTTCAACCAGAATCTTTTGTGGGTCTTACGTGAAGTTGAGTTTTAACCTCGGATAGTTTTGACAAAAGTCTGAGGTAAATATAAAAGAAACCGTTCTTTGAAAGTTAGAAGTATGTGTTAGTCAGAATGTGATCAAACAGCGAAAAAGTAACAGCATATTGCGGTTGTGGGTTTTGACCGGCAAATTGTTGTGCCAATTCGTCGGGCTTCCGAGATGAACGTAACGTGAAAGTTCCAGGAAAGGTTAGTTGTTATTTTGACCGCCACGCCGAGTAGGATTACCAGTGTAGGTGCATAACCATATAAGTGCAATTGGCACAAAATTTTGCTAAATCCTACTTTTTCTGAAGCTACAGCAAATGCAGTTCCTTTTTCTTGATCGATTGAAAAGATTCTGACAGAACATAACAGGCGTATCTGCTGTAAAAGTGTTGCAAGTGTTTTGGCTTGAATCTCATGATTCAAACAATTATTTGTATGCTTACCTGGAATCATTCTGATTCCGCAGCATACGCAAAACATTACACGAAATAATTATTCAGATTTGTAATAAAATACAGAAGTAAAAAAGAATAATAAATGAAGGAGAAAAATTATGCTAGATACACAGAAAAATATTAAACTACTTGAGAAAATAATAACTAAATCAAAAGAAATATCAGAAAAGGATAGTGACAATCCCAAATTTAAAGAATGGAAGATGTCTGTAGAACGAACATTGATAAAAATTTTTGGATCAAAATCATATGAGTTGGAGAGTTTTAAAGAACTTGATTTCTATTATAATGGTGTTCGTATTGGTGGTAATGATTATAGTCAAGATCATATTCGGTGCTTTGATAACTCTTTTGAGACTGCAATAATTTCAATTAAATCATATCTTGAAGAATTTCAGGATGAAATAGATGATGTACTAGAAATTAAACCAATAAATGAAATACAAAAAATATTTATTAGCCATTCTAGTTTAGATAAAAAATATGTTGGAGAGATAATTGATATTCTGGAATTTATTGGTCTTAAAAATAATCAGATTTTCTGTTCCTCTTTCGAAGGGTATGCAATCAAGTTTGGTGAAGATTTTTTGAAAAGGATAAAAAGTGAATTAAATCAAAATGTTTTAGTGTTATTTATTATATCAGAAAATTTTTACAACAGTCCCGTTTGTCTTTGTGAAATGGGTGCAACTTGGGTGAAAACTAATCAACATATACCAATCCTAATTCCACCTTTTGAGTTTAAGAATATAAAAGGAGTAATTCCGTTTACTCACGGATTCAAATTAAATCAAAAGTATAAATTAAATTCTTTTAAGTTAAAAATTGAAGAAGTATTTAAGATTAAAGGAAATACTAATTTATCTATATGGGAAAGAAAAAGAGACAAAATGTTAAATGTATTATTTAATAAAGTATCAAAATCGAAAAAAAAAAGAGTGATAATCCAAAACAAATAGTTTCCCAGAATTTTAATCAAAGATTTAATGATTGTGATATAGATAATTTAGTTCAAGCGGAAACAGTAACGATCAATAATTCCAAGAGAAAATAGTATACTTAATTTTAAAATATATTAGGGGAGTATATATGGAAAATCAAAATAAAGAAAACTCGGTTCCATCAAAAGATGAAGAAAAATCCATTCTCAATGAGAATACACAGACATCAACAGAAAGTGATATTACTTTGGCTGAGAAAAAATCATCTGAAAAAGATTTTGAGCAAGAAATTAAAGACAACAATTCTTTTGAAAATAAAAATCCTGAACAAGAAGAAAGGCAGGAGGATAATGATAAAGTAACTTCAGAGGAAGGATTGTCAGAAACAAATAACACAAAACCTCAAGAGAATAATGAAGTATTGCCTGAAAATGATAAAGATAATTCATCGAATCACTTTACTCAACAATATAATAATTCAAAAATTGGAAATGTCTTTCAAGGGGGAAAAATTAATGTTGAGTATAAAACAGATTTTACAGATCCTACTGAAAAATATCCAAAAGATCTATTCGAAAATCAAACATTTAAGATAACAGATGAGTTACAAGAAAAGATCAATGAATTAAAAGAAAAAAGGATTATACTATTAAGTTGCCTAGATGATGACGTATTAAATAGAATTACAGATACAATAATCCAACAAAGTGAATTTGACGATTACGAGAAAAGAATACTAAGATTTACAGGAAGAGAATACGAAAACAAACTTGATTTGGATATATTTACAAAAGAAAAAATTGGAAAAGGTGAGAAATTAATTGTTGTAATAGAAATTAATCAACAAAACAGATTTCTTGATTCTCTATTCATACACAAAAATAGTTCACCTAAGTTAAATCAAAAAGTCACAGTAGATAATTTAAATAATAATTCAACAATACTAATTTGTCGTATAAATTCAAAAGTTTATAAAAATATTTCCGAAATCAATATGTCCGAATCATATTTTATTTATTGGAACATTTCTTTTCTCAACTATTGGCTACATTTAAGTTTATTAATAAAGGGTAAAGAAATTGATAGATTAAATAAACTAATCACAAAACAAAGAGAATGCGGTTTATGGGGAGATAAAAATGATAATGAGTTTTACGATACATTGATTAAGTATTTTAGTAGAGGCCAAGAGCATTTATTAGAAAATATAAAAATCCGAGAAGACATTCTTAATAATGGAAAAATAAATGAGTTTATTAATAATCAAAAAAAATATAAAATCACTGATTTATTCAAAAAAGGAAAGGAAATTGATAAACTTGTTTTATATTGTGCTACTTATTTCTCAGGTTTAACTCCTGTTGATTTTGAAAAAATTTTGATAATTCTTTCAAAAGATATCAATGAAACGATTATTATTGAATCTAAAATTCAAACTGAGAGCGGAGAAGAAAAAACAATAAAGAAGGAGAAAGAAATTGAATCAATAAAATTCTGGAAAGAGGATAGCGATGAGATATTAGAAAAATGTAATCTTGAGATCATAGAAGAAAACAATTCAACATTAATAATTGATTTTTCAGAACCTTATATGAGAAAAGAAATGAAAAATTATCTTAGAACAAAACATTTCTTCATTAAAAAACAATTCGATAAGATACGTAAATCCGGTATTCTGTTTGATTTTTCTATTTCTGATGGATTGGTAAACAATCTTACTAGTATGTTAGCAAAAATGACAATAGATAATCCAACCCAATATGGTGAGAATTGGCTTTTCAATTTAATTGGTAAACTTTGGAATTATCTTAATATTGATGATATCCCTGTAAATAATGATATTGAACAATTTATTAAAATAATGGCAAAAATTGAAACGGAAAAGTGGAAGCAACCATTCTATGATAGATTATATAGACTAATTCGTGAAATGTTGAATCATAATCAATTAAAGGATACGATTGCAAAATTTTGTAATAGATTGATCGAAATAAAACAGAATTATGTTTTGCTAAATCTTGTTAGGCAATTACAATTTGCACCAAATTTTGATTTCTTATTTTGGATTAAGCAATTATTAGATAGAAGTAATTATGATATTCAATTAAAAACATTTCATTATCTTACAAATATTGTAATGAATAATAAGATAAATATTTTTGATGTAGCAGACTGGTTACCTGATAGTAACAAAGAGTCAGTTAATTATTCTACATCAAATTTCTGTTCACTAATTATAATAATAAATTATAGTGATTACAGTATTTCAACCTACGATAAAAATTTATATGGGGAATGGCCATCAAATTATTCACTATTTCCCATTTCAAATCAAAATGAAGAGCAAAATCAAAAATTGAAATGTTTGATGGATTGGATTTTTCATCCGGGTCTAAAATATGTAAAAATTGAAAATAGAAATTTCAGCAGAATGAACAAAATAGCACAGTGGACTATGAATTGGTTTTTTATTTTACTTGGTTTTGATAAAGAAAACATTAATCCGTCTGCAATAGAATTTAGTGAATTGCTATTAAAACATATTGTAGAAAAGGTTGATAAATCACAGAGTAATGAACTTATTGAATACTGGAAAAAAGTTTTAGATTATTATCGAAGTGAAAAAAAGAAACTGTCATTCAAGGATACTTCTAAAAGGAAAGAAATAAATAATAGAATTGGAATCGGAATAGAATTAAAAAATAACTTTATACATTTAAAAAATAAATATAGGGAGAAAAAATGAGTCAAAGAAACAATTTAAGTAATGTAATCAGACTTGAATCTAATTATATCGACGCTCGCAGAGTTTTACGTAAAAATCAAAAAATAACAATTATTGATGTAAACACTGGGAAGATATATGATAAAAATCCCGTTATTAAAATTGGTAAAAATCTAAAATACTATATCATTTCTACTTCGAGTGAAGCAAAAGGAATCATTGATGGATACTGTATTAAGAATTCAAAGAGAGAGCAATCATTAGAGCTTATTATTCATTATGAAGTAAGTTGCAGTATAGAAAACGAAACAAAAATTGTTGAAGCATTGCATAAAGACATTCATCCTCAGAATGCTTTTGAAACACTAATTGTGAAATTTGTTGATAATTTTATGAGAAATCTTAGGAAAGAAAATAAAGATGTAGTTCAAGAATTTGTTGATTACAAAGAAGATTTGCAGAAAAATCTGGAAGAAGAAACATTTAATAGAATAGGATTAAATGCTGACTTTGATTTGACTCTTAAAAATAAAGACAAAATATCTAAAATTATTTCAAAAAAATCCATATTTTTTCCTGTAAGGGTGAAAGACTGTGACGAGGAATTAAATATCAAATTTGATATAGATTTAAGTCTTGATGAAGACAATGAAATAAATGCAATTATACATTACAGTGAAATATTTGAATTAGAAAATTACATTCAAACAAAAATTGAAAACTTTATTTTAAATAAAGTTAATCTACATAAATTCATTTTTAATTTGAATAATACTGTTAAAGATGAATTAAGAAAAGAATTAGATTCTCTACTCGCTAAAAAGGGAAGAAAAATTGCCAGATTCAAATTAAAATATAATAAAGCAGATTTCAAATTTGATATTCCAAAGGAATTTATTAAATTTGATATTCCAGTTTTTTCAGAGATACAAGATTACACAAAGAAAATAGAAATTAAACATTTGCTCCAATTGCAATTAGATGATATAGCAAAATATATTAAGATGGTTAAAAATAAAAATCTAGAAGGTTGGATAAAAGAACATTTAGAGAATATTACCAGTAAAATATTATTTAGTTATAAATATGTAAAAATTTTAACTGATTTTAGTAAAGATAAAAAAAATCGGATAATTTTAAATGACATAAAAACGGAAATTGAAGAAATTATTGAACAATCAGGTTATTCAGTTCAATATATAATGGTTGATCCTAATTTAAAACCATTAAAACTGAAAAGTGATGGATTTAGAATAAACGAAGAAGCCAGCTTTAAAACCTTTGATAACACCGTTCCAGTGAAATTAAATATAGTTATCACTGGGACAATTACTGATTTAACAAAAATTATACCAAATTTAACTCCAGAAACAAAGATTGAGAATGAAATTTGGAAATCAGTTCGCATTGAAATTGAAAATGAAATGCATAAGGTTGATCCAGAAAGATTTTATATGCCTTTTAATTTTGAGGATTTTAATGAAGTAGATACTATTGAAGAACGATTGAGAAAAAGTGTCTCTAAAAAACTTAAGGAAAAGTTTTCTGTAGATGAAAATCATGAAATAGTTATTAAAACTTTGGATACTAAAATCTCTGATCGATTTAAAGCACTGAAAAATGGAAATCCCTATTATTTAGATGTTGAAGTAATTACTATGAATTCTCAGAAATTAGTATTTCGCATCAGATTTAATATTGAAAGAGTTGCAAAAGAAGGGTGGAATACTTTTTTATCAAAAAAATTTGAATCAAATATAGAAGAAATTGAAAGGATTAAAGAAACACTATCAGAGGATATTGAAAGTAGGCTTAAGTCGATCTCTAGCGGAGATTTATCACATGGGGATTATGAGACAAAAGATCTTATTTCGGAAGTCATACAAAGATCGGAAGATTTAATTATCGAGATATTTGGTTTAAAGATGGAAATTACATTTTTAAGAAGAGATGAAACGCACGCTGAAAAAACTAAGCGAGAATTAATTAATGAAGATATTAATAATCAAAAAGAATATCATAGTAATGTGATGAAAAAAGATAAAGAAACAAAAACCGAAATACATCGTAAAATAAGTGAGGAAACTAAAGAAGCTATTATTGAAAATCATAAGGACAGGTTATCTGAACTTGATAACTCGGAGCAAATTTTAGAAGAACAGAATAAAATATTTAAGAGTTTGTTACCTAAACATATTTCTGATGGAAATAGATTATTACAAAATACTTCCACGAAATCTAATAAGCTAAAAGATACTGCAACTAAATTTGGAAAAAAACGACATGATAAAAGTCAACGTCAAATAGAACATAAAAAATCAAAATGAGATTAATTATGAATAATTATGAATTACTTACAAAAAGCCCAAAAGATCTAGGTTCTGATCCTATATTTTGGCTTTCAAATGATCTATGGGTTCGTATTTTATTATGTTTTATTATTTTATCTTTTGTATTTTTTGTTAATTTAACAAGACCCCAAATTCTTGATGCTGATACAATTGATAAGTTTCAAATGGCAAATATTATTGAAATCTTAATTATATTTTTTATCTATTTTTTAGTATTTTGGGGAATACGAAAAACCATTAGATTTGCAGCAAAAATTGAGATTGATAATTCTATTGCAATATACATTGAGAATAAAGCTTCAGATGAATTAGACGAAATTAAAAGTGAAAAGAAAAATCGAATTAACCTGGATAGTCTCTCTAATTTTATTCCTTTTAATGATAGTATCGAAATATGTATGGTTCGACTTTTCCAACATATAATAAAAGAAGCTAAAGATCGTAAATTTGATTCTAGTGTAAATATTATGGAAACATATAGAGAAGAATACTATGATGATATTTTTCAATTACAAAATATACAGAAATATGCATTACAATTAGGTATCTTAGGAACTTTTATCGGCTTGATTTTGGCACTGAATGAAATTGGACATGATATGAGCATTGATCAAATAAAGCTTTTTGATGCTTTGAAAATCTCGTTCGGAACAAGTATCGCAGGTTTAATAGCATCAATTATTATTGGTATATTTTTAATTATGTTTATAAGAAGGAAGCAAAAAGTTTTTTTCCAAAATATGGAAACCTCGACTGTTACAATGATTTCACTAGCTCGTAACGCAAAAAACACAAATGATCTCAACACTGAATCATCGGAAATCGGTATGTATTTTGAGGGTTTAATTAGTCGTATTAATGATCAATCACAATACATTGAGCAACAAACTTCTAAAATTGAAGAACAAAACACTAAGATAGAGAATCAGACAAATGGTATTCAAAAAGGAATTAGTAAATTATCCAAAGCAAAATTGGATTATAATAAATTTCTTGAGGAAATTAAGAAAACCCAATTGGAATTTTCTGCCGAAATGAAAGGTATTTACGAAACGCTTTCTCCTTTAAAAATCAATAAAGAAATTGAGGAAAGTTTTCATAAAATAACGGGTAAAATCATAAAAACCTTTAAGGGGGAATTCCACAAAACATCAAATACTTTCACAGAAACAAACAAAGTATTTACAAGACTAATTGATGATTTACATCAAATAAATAAATCTGTCAGCAATCATTCAAAACAAGTAAAAGAGATTTATGATAATTTGAAAGAATCTGAAACAAATTATAATAATTCACTTGAGAATCTAAATGATAATCAATCTGATTTTATTAAAAATATGCAGGAAATAATAAATCAGGAAAATCTTATAAAACTTAATAAAGAATTAAAATTGTTGATTAGGTTAGTTGAAAAAATTCCTGATAGTAAAAGTTTACTTTTTTTAGCTAAACTCTTTAAGAAAAATCCTTGGTAATACTATTATGAAGAGAATGTCTGTGTTAATTCAAAATGGTAGTGACATGTTTGGTCCTGGAACTGATTTGATAATATCATTAGTTGCTGTTATGCTGATTATGTTTAGCCTGAAGAGCATTATAAATATTGAAATAATAAGAAAAAATCAATTAGAAGTAGTGAAAAAAATTTCTAAAACATTTATGTGTAAAAATGAAATTACATCAAATAAATTAGAATCAGAATATGAAATTATAACTTCTTCAGGTTTAATTAAGATAATTCATAATGTTAAACTTCAGAAATTTACTTTCGGTAGCAATATTCTATTTGCTTTTGATAGTTCAACATTAAATAATGCTGGAAAAGAAGTATTACGAAAAGTTTTCAATGTTTTTCAAAATAAGCTGGATAATATTGTTGAGATTCAGATTCAAGGTCATGCTGATATTGTAGGTGATGATAATTACAACTTAGAATTAGCAGCTGATAGAGCTGTGTCTGTTTATAAATTTTTTCAGAAAGATTTGAAATTCAAACCAGAAGAACAAGTAATGTCAATTACTTCATTTGGTAAATATATGCCTGTTATGCGTACGAAAGATAAGAAATATTCTAAAGAATTACTAAAAGATCATAATTCAGGGAAGTATAAATCTTTAAATAGAAGAATTGAAATATTGCTATTTTATGATGAGAAAAAACTCTAATATACTTCTCCACAATTTAGATTTTCTTTTTAAAATTTGTGTATTATATTTGGAGTTGAATTAAATGTGTTTATCTGTGATGTTTATTCGTGTAACATAAGCCTCCACATTTAGATTGAAAGAAAAGCAAGAAGAACGTGGCAGGCTCTAACCATTACAAGCAACTTGGAAAGGAGGACTTGAATAGAGAATTTAGATCTATATAATCGTTAGTTTATCCCAATCACCCGGTATTTGTAAAATGAAAACTCGTTTCGAAAATAAGCAGTCAGATTTTCACTGACAATAAAACCGTTAATCCATTCCATTCAAAATTTATCTTGCAATTTTATTGTTAGAGAACTAAAGGGAATAAGTTTTATCTTGGAGGAAAAGATGAAGAAAAATATATTTGTAATTTTGATGATCGGAATTTTCACGTCACAACTATTTTGTAACAATCCATTAGAAGTACCAAGTCAATATGAAACCATTGGAGATGCAATCATTGCAGCTGAACTGTTATCCGGATCGGTAGCAATTGAAGTTAGTGCAGGTACATACGAAGAAAACTTATGGATAAATTTATATATAAACGGTCTTAGAAATTTATCTCTTATAGGGGTCGATGGTGCAGGTACTTGTATCATTGATGGTGGCGGAAGTGGAGATGTAATTAATGTAACTGGGGATGAGAACACAACATTAACTATATCCGGATTCACAATAACAGAAAGTGGTGACAACTCGAATGATAAAGGAATTGATCTCTTAAATGTAAACTTATATTTGGATAATTGTATTATTGAATCATGTAAATTCGGTATATATGCTCAATCAACTGCTTATGTACAATGTACGGATAATGAATTTTATAATGAAGATAATTCAAATATGATTATAGAGACATATAGAGTTGCGGAACTATTAATCGAAGAAAATCTCTTTGAAAATTATGGATCAGCAGCGAATAACGCCATAACTCTGATGGGTACAACAGGCAATATTTGTGATAATGAATTTATCGATTTTGGAGATGCAATTAACCTGTGGTATCTTGGAAATTATCCAAATAAAGACCTCAATATTAGTAGAAATTTATTCAACGTTATCGATAATGCTGGTGTAACCATAAATATTCAAACTTGTGAAAATTTAAAAATCTCGAATAATATCTTCCAATCTGAAGTAGCAGATTGTGATGCAATTTCTTTTCCTGCAACTAATTACAATTATGGCAATATTGCTCTAATTGAAGAAAATGTCTTTGAAAATTTTAATCGTTCAATTTATCTGCAAGGTCATACGTACACCCATATTTATCAGATAGTAGATTTAATTAATAATACATTTTGTAATTCCCAACAGACTGCACTTTATCTCTCACATTCAAATTCTCTTAGATATTGTAAAAATAATATTTTCTATAATAATGAGGCTGATTTAGTAACTAGTTTATTAAGTACAGATCAAACGCCCAGTTTTTCTTATAACTTATTTGAAGAAAATATATTCGCAACAAACCCTTCAACATGGAATGGTGGTAATAACCAAATTGGCATGAATCCTAATTTTGTAGATCCAACACACGGAAATTACAATTTGCTAGGGAATAGCTTTTGCATCGATCATGCTGATCCTGACACCGACGATGACGATATTTTATGGCAATATGACCCGGACGATAGAGATGTTGACGGCACAAGAATGGATATAGGTTGTTTTCCATATTTACACGAATATGATACGAAAATCTTCACCAAAGGCGTGCATTGGATTTCCTTTCCTATACTAACTCAGCAAGGTACGTTCAATGATGAATTATTTGAAAAAGCATATTTTGAAAATACCGAATCCGGTCTATTTCAATCGACCTTCGGTGGTGATCCAACTATAACTAGTTTCGAAAAAATTGATGGAAAAGACAAGTATATTACTTATAACTTTGAATTAGGTTTTGACGACAATAATTTTGACAATATGCTTTTCCGTTATGAGGGCTATAAAGTATCTATTGGAAGTGTAGTAGAACCTACGGTACTAACTATTGGAAACGATCAAAATGAGCGCTTGCCAGTAGATCATTCGATTGATGATACAATGGTAACTGGTGAATATCATTGGATTGGTTATTGGCTTCTGAATACACAGGATATGGATATAGCATTTGGTGACTTTTGGGATGATGTTCAGGTGGTTAAAGCCGAAGATTGGTGCTATATAGATATGAATAGTAATAGAGAAGAAGTAAGCAAAATAAAACCCAGCATGACAATACGACCGCTGGAATATGGAAAAGCCTATTTAGTTAAATTTAAACAAAATATCACCGATTTCCACTGGTTTGACAGCAGCATAACCGTAGAGGCTGAAAAGAAAACAGAATCAGAGAATTTCAATTTTGAAGAAAAGACAGATTATGAAGTAATTGATGTTGTTGATATTCCTGCCAACGTTTCTGAAATCGGAGTATTTGAAGATGAAGCTTGTGTAGGGGCAGTAGTAGTAGAGGGATCCAGTGAACAGATCCTGATTTATTCCGATAATGCTAACAGAGATCAAGTTCCTTTCAGTTTTGAAGTTATTACCGACAGTAGAAGCATCTCAAATCCGGTTTTAAGCTACCAGGTTTTTAATGAAACTTTAGGAGAATTTGAATATGGTAATATAATTTCCGGTAATCAGGAATATTCACTTGTGATATTCAATAAATTTGGAGAACCTGATGATGACCTACCTGTAATTGACAAAATACAGCTCCACAACAACTATCCTAATCCATTCAATCCAGAAACGAATATTTCTTTTTCTATTCCTGCTGAGCAAAAGGTTGAACTAACTATCTACAACCTGAAAGGACAAAAAGTAAGACAGCTTGTGAACGGACAGCTAGCATCTGGAAAGCATTCGATTGTTTGGGAAGGGAAAGACAATAATGGTAAACTTGTTGGCTCAGGTTTGTACTTCTACAAACTGAGAACTGATAACAAAGAAATTTCGAAGAAAATGTTACTTTTGAAATAATCAATCTGATTCTTGCGAAGGTTTTCATACCTTTTGCTGTAAACGACCTTCGCAAGGTTAACTAATTGTTCGAGGAATTATGAAATCCAAATTATATCTTTTATTCGTCTTAATTTGTGTTTATTCGTGGTTGCAATCAGTTACTCATCACATCACACAAGATGGAAGCGGCGACTATACCGAAATCCAGGAAGGTATCGATGCATCGATTGATGCTGATACAGTATTAGTATATCCGGGAATCTACTTCGAGAATATTGATTACATCGGTAAATCAATTACTGTGGCATCACTTTACATCATCACTCTCGAAGACTCACTCATTAATCAGACCATTATTGATGGGAATCAACTATCTAGATGTGTAACGATAGAAAATTGTGAAACCGTGAAATTAATTGGTTTTACTATTCAGAATGGAAAAGTTCTTGGAACCGGATGGACAAGCGGATCGGGTGGTGGAGTATTATCGGATAGCGTTACAAATTCATTAATATCTAATTGCATAATCAAGAACAATACTGCATATTCGGGTGGTGGATTGTATTTTTTTCATTGCGACGTAATGTTGTCAGGGAATACAATCTCCCATAATTTGGGTATCAGATATGCTGGAGGAATAGGATTATCCGGCAACGACACAACTCTTCAATTCAGCGATATGGAACTTAACAATATTTATCTAAATTATTCTGCAACAGGTTCCGATATTTATATTGGTTATAATATACCGGATATTGTGAACATCATAGCAGATACTCTTACTATAAATGACCCTGATTTCTTTTTCATTGGTCCATCTCAACAATGTACAATTTCGCAATTAAATTCGAAAATAGAAGAGATCGACCAGGATTTATATGTAGCTCCGAATGGTGATGATGAGAACAATGGCCTAACACCTGATGAACCACTTCAAACAATTGCCTGGGCTCAAACGCTTATCAAAAGAAATGATGAAAATCCTCATACAATGCATCTTGCAGCAGGGACTTACTCAGCTACATTGAATAATCAGCTATTTCCAATGAATATAAAACAAGGTGTTGTCTACAAGGGTGTTTCTGCAGATGAAACTATTCTAGATGCTGAATCTGATTATCCCTTTTTCTATCAATACTCACGACCTCAAACTGAATTTTCGAAACTTGTCATGGAAAATCTGAAACTAATAAATGGTAAATGTATGAACGAATCGTATGCAGGCGGAATAATAATTTACCAGGCCGATCTTCATTTAAAAAATGTAATAATTGAAAATTGCAATGGTGATTGGGCTGGTGCTATACAGACATCAAATGGATATTGTAACTTAGATAACGTATTTATTCGAAATAATAATGGGCAATGTGCAATATCTTTAACTATTGAATATAATTGTCCTAATCCTGTTAGAGATGTCAATATAACTAATTCACAAATTAAAGATAATTATCCTAATATTATTGATCCGGATTTTCCTGCTGGTGGAGCAATAAAAATTTCCGGTCATCCAAACATTCCTGGTGAATATAATGCAAAATTGATAAATTGTGAGATTTCTGATAATCATAATGCTTCAAATACAGGTTTAGGTGGTTCGGTAGTGATGTATGCGGTTGATAACATAAATATCGATATTCTAAATTGTACTTTTGCTGATAATACTTTAATTTTAGATACTGGGTGTTCAATATCTGTAGAGAATTCCGAATTGAACCTGTATAATAGTATTTTGTACAATAACGATGGGTATTCTTTAAATCTGTTGGATAACGCAATAGTAAATATATCGAATTCTTTAATTGAAGGCGGAGATGAAAATATATATTACTATTACCCGCAAGCTATTGTAAATTGGTTAGAAGGTAATTTAGACGAAAATCCACTTTGGTTGGATACAGGAGATTATCCGTATTATTTACAAAGCGAATCTCCTTGTATTGATGCAGGTACTTTGGATTTACCTGCGGGAATCGAATTACCGGAATATGACTTGGCTGGTAATCCACGTATTTACGGAAATACTATAGATATAGGTGCTTATGAGTGGCAAGGAGTAGATGCCGAAGAAGATGTAATTCAACTAACTAACGAAACAAGAATTTCAAATTATCCCAATCCTTTTAATCCATCTACTATAATAAAACTTGAATTGGCAGAATCAGGGGAAACGGAATTATCTATTTACAATATCAAAGGGCAGAAGGTGAAAACGTTATTAGATGCTTTCACCAATAAAGGAACATTTGAGATGAAATGGAATGGAAAAGATGAAATGGGGAAATCTGTTTCCAGTGGTCAATATGTCGTTAAATTACAGCATGATGGAAAAGAGACAGCTTCAAAAATTATGCTGTTGAAGTGAAGTTTGAGAAAGTTGCTTGTAACAAACGTGTCAGTGCTATGAATAAGAGAAAAGCAAGAAGTGCGCCGCACACGCAAAACATTAGGCGTAATAATATATTAAAATATGAGGAGATAAAATGAAGTTATTAAAGATTTTAGATTTAACAAATCAAATTGAGAAGAATTCGTTTATCAAATTGCTTATTAACATTATGAGCAAAAACGATAATGAAGACACTCAAATTGAGCATATTAAAAATGCAGGTAATGAAAATATGGTAAAAATTTTCAATCTGGATTATGTTCAAGAAGAATTCAAAAAGCAAATTAAAGATGCTGTTGCTTATAACTTCAATCTTGATATTTTAATTGATATAATTATTCGTGATGGTAATTGCATTATGTCTCGAAATTGGTTTTATGAACTTTATTCTAAAGAAATTTCAAATATCAAAAATGAAGAGAAAAAACTTAATGACGAATTGGATGAAGAAAAAAAAGGACACATCGACGAAAGCAGAAAGAGAGATTATTTAATTTATCGCAATTGCGTAGAAACAGCTTATAAAAATGATGAGTTACAAAATCGAGAATGTGTAATAACGCACGATGAATTATCAATATTGAACACATTATCTGATAATTTAGATTTGTCTCAAGATGAAACAAGAAGCATTTATTACTCTGTTTTGCCATTAATCAAAATGGATAATGATAATATAATAAAAAGTCTTAAAGATTTGGGCTTGCTGTTTTATTCAAAAAAGAATCTTGAAGTTTACATCCCAGAAGAGATTGTCCGAATTTTACGAAAAATGAAAGGCTACGAAGTAGCAAACAAACATTTCAGGCGTGTATTAAAAGAGTTAAAAGATAGTCAAATATCATTAATTTGCAGAAAGCATAATATTGACAGAAATCTTTCGAGATACGAGAAAATCAAAGCAATAATTGAAAAAGGATTAAGTATTAGAAATACTCTAACACAGGGAATTTTTAAAGAGCAAGTTAATTTAACAGATAAGAAAGAATTTATTAATACTCTAATTGAAAAGAATCTTAAACTTTCATTACCGTCAAAAGGAGTAACTCTTAAAGATAAAATCAATAACCTTATCTTATACTATAACACAATTGAGAAAGACGATAAAATTGAAATTTCAAATGAAGGTTATGAAAAACTCCTTAAAGATATTCATCGATTAATTCCTGAAACAAATGATATCGTGAAAGATGAATTTGAAATTCAAGGTGATTTTATCTTAAAATTTGATTTATTACTGGATTACAATATCAAGCCACGAGATGTTCTTGATTTATTAAAAAAGAGTTCTTTGGTTTCTTTCTGTAAAAATCAACAAATCAAGTCTATCGGTAATGTTACCAATAACATTCTCGAATCATATCGAGATACAGAAAGTCTTTACATTGAAAATTATAACTTAATCAGTAATCGAGATTATAATGCATTAAAAGAAAATGGGATTAATGTAAAAGAGAGTGAACTTGGTTTAATTTTTGAAAGAACAACAAAAGCAATATTTCATAAACTCGGTTTAATTGTAGATGAACAGTTAAAGAAGAAGATTAATGACAGCAAAAATAAATTAGATATTGTTCTCAAGATTAATGAAAAAGAAATAATAATAATTGAGTGCAAAACGCACAAAGATAAAGAGTTTAACAAGTTCAGTTCTGTTTATCGACAAGTAAAAGCGTATCACAAAAGAGCTCAGGATATGGGTTTCAAAGTTATAAAATCATTAATTGTTGCTTCTGAGTTTAGTGATGATTTTGTAAATGAATGTGAAATAGATTTTGATTTAAATTTATCATTAATAACAGCAACGACAATGTTGAACATTCTTGAAGCTTTCAAAAAATCAAGACATCAAGCTTTCCCTTACAAATTATTAATGAAAGATGTTTTAATAAATGAATCTCGAATAATAAAAGCAATTATGAAGTAATAATGACATCAAAAGTCAGAAATCTCAAAATATGGAGTAAAGCAGTCGATGCTGTAACAATAATTTGGTTAATCCATTTCATAATGAGTCTTTTCACAGATATATTAAATGAAACTTACTCCGTATTATTTTCATATTTCATTTATTCTTTTTTCGTAACTGATTTGATGATTATTTTTATCAACCATAATTCAAAAAAGAAATTCTTTAAAGAGAACTGGTTTGATGTTTTGATGGTTTTACCTTTATTCAGATTATTCAGATTTGTGAGAATATTAAAAATAGCAAAACTAAAAAATCTTTTAAAATTGCTAAAAAGATCAAAGAAATTCAAAAGTGGAAAGAAAATTGTCTCTGAATCTTTTGACCTCGGAAGGCAAATAAATGATAGTGTTAAAAAGTGATACAGAAACTACGCCTAACAAGCGTGTCGGCTGTAGGGCTGGTCGGTGCTTTTGGTTTGAACCTTCCGGTTCAAACGGCTGGTCGGTTTGTCTTGGCGTGATCGTTCCGATCCCGCCGCACACGCAAACCATTAGGCGCAATGGATTATGATTATGATTATGATTGATAGGTTAAAATTCAAATTATTTTTTCTACTTTTTGCATTACTTTTTGCAAATAGTTGTATTACACTAAAACAAAATTCAGACGTTAATGATAATAGTAAAATTCAAGATTATCATAAAAACGGAATTGAGGAGATTAAATTTGACAATGCAGATGTTAACAATTTCTTGAAACAAATTAATCTTGAAATTCCAAAAAAAGATTCATTAAATTTGTATACAGATTGCCCCTTCTGTCCCACTTACCGTTTTGATTTTGTAATTACAGAACCTGATAGTTTTAGAATATTAATTGGATATTTATGTGAAAAAAACAATGATAATATACCTTTATTGGAAAAAAATGAATTTTTAGAAGACGATAGTTATTATATTGATTTAGAAAGTATGGAGCTTCCTTTGGGAATTTATATAATACATATTGATGATAACAAGAACTCAACTTTAAAGAAAATGGTATTTACTTACCCAAAATAAGTTCGTAAATCAATTTCTTTCATCTGATTAAATAATTTGTTAAGGATAAAAGATTTGACTTGCAATATCTATACTTTTGTATGAGAAAGTAAACTATGCGCCTAACAAGCGTGTCGGCTGTTCGGTATCGTGGTGCTTTTTGCCTGAACCTTCCGATTCAGGGTTTTGGTTGTTCATTTTGGCGTGATCGTTCCGATCCCGCCGCACACGCAAAACATTATACGGAATTATATTAACAAGGTAGGTTGATGAAACTAAAAGAAAATATTCAAAACTCCCAAAGTCCAAAAGAGTTTTTAAAACAGCTTCAATCTAAATACAAAGATAAAGTTATTAAATTTGTGACTGAAAACGAAAATGTTTTCTTGATTAAAGAAAATGAGTTTTATCTCGGTTTTCTTCAATTAAATTTTCATCAAAACAAAATATCAATTAAATTATTTCTAACTTCTGATTTGAAAAATGATTTAAAAGAACAACTATTAAATAACATCTCAGATTTGATTAAAAATAAGCACTACAATTATTTAACTTTTCTGCATTGCTTCGATTCAATAAATATTCTTAATAAAATAGAGGGAATTGATTTTATGCACCAATATGAATGCAATGCTGATATCAACAAACTAAATCCAATCTTAAAAACAAATTTTAATATTTTAACCAAAATATGTGATTATGATGAACTGATTGATTTTCACAAACTCTGCTATTCTGATGACAAAGATTATATGATAAGCGATTGGGAAAAAATGCTACTATCGTTTCCAAAAGCTCCTTTGCCAAAAATAACATATATTTGCTACAATAATGACACAATTATTGGTTCGATTATTGGTTATATAATTCCAAAGAAAAATAAAAAATATCTCTATTCAGTTTGTGTTCATCCTGATTACCGAAGTAAATCAATTGGAGAATATTTACTGCAACTTTTTCTCAAAGCAGAGCCTTTGATCCCTTGTTATCTTACAGTATACGAAACAGCAAAACCAGCGATAAATCTTTACAAGAAGTTTGGATTCAAAAAGATAAAAACAGTTGAAGCAATAATTGCAAATGAGGTGAATATTTGAATCGAGAACTCCGTATAACAAGCGTGTCAGCGGGTAGGCTGGGTAGTTTGTTTTGGCTGAATCGTACCGATTCAGGTTTGGTCGGTTTGTTCGGTCGTGATCGTTCCGATCCCACCGCACACGCGAAACATTATGGCCTTATGCTAATTGCATAAATAGTATATTAGAAGTTTAAAAGGAGAAGTAATGACTAATAATCGATTTTATTTAACTAACAGAAATAATTATTTATTAATAATCAAAGCAGCTATTGAATTTGGACAAGTTTTTGCAAAAGAATATAACTTGAGACTTGTTATCCTTACAGCAACCAGAAAATCAGAAGCTCTAGAAAAAGGCTTGGGAAAAGAAAAAATAAATATAATTAATAGAAGTGGGAAACTTAATGGTATCTCTACTTCATTAGAGACCTTAAATACATATCAATATTCGAAACAAAACGATATAGTTGTAGGCTTATATTTACCTCCAAAAGAGTATGACAAAATTGATTCAATTATGGGAGATTCACCAATTATCGCTACAGAATTCTATGAGGGCGAATTAAGTGATTGGGTTAAAAGGTGGAACGCAATTGATATTGAAAATCCTGAAAGAGAAAATCCATCATTACAAATAGACTGTATACTCAAAGTTGCATTAGAAAACTTAACAAAAATGATAAATCTAAGTACTGGATTATCACATAATAGCGATAACAACTTGGCAAAGACTTATATAAGAACACTTGTTAAATATCATAAAGTTCAAAATAGAGAAGATATTAATTCTTATCTAATTAAAAATCATTGGAGAGCAAAAGATGCAAAACAATTTGTTGATTTGCTTTTCAAAAAATTAGAAGGTGGTAGATTTCAGGGTGGAGAGAAAACTGGTCTAAAAAAAATATATGATCGTTGGGTTCAAGAATGTGAAAATTAACAAATGTTCTTATTTTTGATATACTTAAAAGGCCATAACAAGCGTGTCGGCAGTAGAGTTGGTCAATGCTTTTGGTTTGAATCTTCCGATTCAAACGGCTGGTCGGTTTGTTTTTGGCGTGATCGTTCCGATCCCGCCGCACACGCCAAACATTATGAGCAACCAGAATCTTTTGTGGGCTTTACGTTAAAGTTGAGTTTTGACCTTGGATAGTTGTAAAAGAAATCTGAGGAAAATATAAATAAAAGAAATCGTTCTTTGAAAGTTAGAAGTATGTGTTAGTCAGAATGTGATCAAATACCGAAAAAGTAACAGCATTTGCGGTTGTGGGTTTTGATCGGCAAATTTATGTGCCAATTCGGTTGGATGAGAGATGAACGCAACGTGCAAGTTCCAGGAAATGTTAGTTGTGGTTTTAGCGCCACGCCGAGTAGGGTTACCCGTGTAAGTACATAACCATATAAGTGCAATTGTCACAAAATTTTGCTAAATCCTATTTTTTCTTGAAGCTACAGCAAATGCAGTTCCGTTTTCTTAGTCGATTGAAAAGATTCTGAAAGCACATAACAGGCGTATCATCGGGTTGGGTTATCAGTCCGTTTCGGCTTGAATCTTACGATTCAAACCTTTGATTGTTCGCTTTTAGGGTAGATACTCAGCAACCCGTCGCATACGCAAAACATTAGCAGAAATTAGATTGTATTTAAAAAGAGAAAAAAGGAGATTAATTCTGAAGTGTTTTATTTCCATTTTAATAGTCCATTGCTCTACAAATATAAAATCAACAAAATATTCAATAGGAGGATATAATGTGTAAATTTAAAAAAATCGTGCTTTGCATTTTATGCATAATGTTACTAACTTCAACTGTTTATGGAAAAAAAAAGAAGATTGATACTTCTGACAGATTAATAGTATCATTTTCAAAAGAAGGTTTTGGGGATGTAATTGCTCCCAGTTTTTTTGGAAGTACGTCAAGACAAGGTGAAGACAAAGATATTTTTTGGGATGAGTTCGATGAGATTATTAAAAATATATCAAAAAAGTATGGTCTTATACATACTAATGATCAAGAAAATTATGATTTGATAATTAAACCTGAATTTATAATTAATATAAAAAAACAAAGAAAAACTTATAAATATTCTTTCAGTATTACTTTAAACATATATAATTCCTTTAAAAAAAAACTATTCTCAATAAATCATCATGTGGAACAAGATTTTCCAATGCATTTAGATAGTTACAAAGGAGAAAATTTTTGGATTTATTGTGACTTGTCACAAGATTCTATCGTAAAAAGAGTTTTAGGAATTGAAACTCAAAATGATCAAAAATCTTTAATTACTTTAATTGAAAAGGAATTTATATCTCATCCTCAATTTGTTCTTGCTTACTACTGGAAGAAAGAGTTTCCTATATTATCATTAAATAATATAGATCAAAAATTTATTATCTGGAATGGATATTCATGTGAAAATAATAAAGCAAATATTCTAAATCCTTTTTTAAAAATTAGAGATAATGTCCAAAGTCAAATTGATGACTATCTCATTCCAAGAAATCCTATTGAAATAAACTCACAAATTCCAAATATAGTTGGCAAGCCTGAGCTTCCCGACCTACCAAAATTAGTAAAAGGACAATTTGAAACCAAGGCTATGTTTGATGAGCGAGTTAGAACAGCAATGAATGAAAGATTGATTCATATTAATGAACTTCAAGAGAAATATAGAGCTAATGTTGAAGATAGAAATAGAATCATTGAAAAATTAACAAATGAGTATGAAGAAGATATTGAAAAAATAAGAAATGAACAGATTACAAAGAAAGAAGAGATATCTAGTAAAATTAATGAATTTTCCAGGAGAGCCTTTTTTGAAGTGATGGGAGTACCGATTTTAGAAAATCCAATTTATGATGCTGAAACTGAAATAATGTATGTTGATCTGAAAGCTTCAAATGCTAAATATCATAAAAAATTATCTTTAAATGTTCCACTATCAAACGCAGAGACATTTTTCGATAATGTAAAGGCAGAACATGCTATGCCTATAGTAATTTATTCAATTGAAAATAATTCCATAAATCTTAATCAAATAAAAGTATATTCCGATAAAGAATATTACTTTGCTACTTTAACTGATGAAGATTTCAAACCTGAAACCATCGAAGTAGTTTTAAAAGATAAAAAAATTGAATTTGATTCCGAAAAGCAGATGAATCTTGAATTACAAAACCCAAACCTTATCGATACATATCGAGTAAATGCTATTCAATATGGAGAGTCTTCTGATGCAAAAGGATTAACTTATAATGATGATATAACACCTATTGTTGAGAAATTAGAAAGCAAAACGGGAGATTCTAAAAAATGGCTTTTTATTATTGCCGTGGAAAATTATGATGAAACAGATCCTGTAACTTTTTCCAAAAATAGTGCTGAACTTTTTAAAGTAACTGCTCAAAAAGTATTTGGAATTAAAGAAAGAAACACTTATGCATTAATAGAAAATGATGCAACCAGCGGAAAAATTAAAGATAAACTGCAAAGGCTGTATGATAATGTCAAAGAGGGAGATATAATATATTTCTATTATAGCGGTCACGGAGTTCCAGTTCCAAAAACTGAGGAATCTTTTATCCTGCCCAAAGATAAAATTGTAGATTACATTTCCAAAGAATCTGAATTTAATTTATCAAATATTTATAAAAAACTTTCAGTTTCAAAAGCAGAAAAAGTATTTGCATTTATAGATGCTTGTTTTAGTGGGAAGACTGATAATATCCCTTTATTTAAAGGCGTTGCTCCCGGCTTGATCAAAACTAAGAAAATTAAGTTCAACAAAGATAAAATGGTTGTTATTACTGCCGGTAAAGACAATCAATTCTCAAACAGTTTTGATGAGAAGGGGCATAGAATGTTCAGTTATTATCTTATAAAAAGTTTAGCCACAAGAAAAGATATTGATATCGATTTGCTTTATAAGGATATTAGTGTTAAAGTTCACGATACATCATTTGAAAAAGGTGATGTTTATATTCAGGAGCCACAAATATACGGTAATAAAAATTTGAATTTATATAATGAGGAAAAATAATGAATAAACCAACTTTATACTTTGTGTTACTTTTTTTTATATTTTCCATTTTTTTGAATGCTTCACCACCGGAATGGTTTCGTAAATTATCTCACAAAGATTATGAAATCATCGGATATGGTAGTAGTCAAAACTTGGAAGAAGCAAGAACTATGGCAAAAAAGGAGATTGCAAATTCAATACAAACACAAATTATTTCAGAAAACATTTTTGAAACTTCTGAGATTAATAGTGTCGTAAATGAAAAAGTAAATTTATATTTAGAAGCTAAAACGAATGTAGTCTTAAGTGACTTGAAAACAGTAAAAGAGGAAAAAAAGAAAAAGGAATGGTATGTTGCTTTAATTTATGAAAATCTTTCGATTGAGATGAAATTTGCTGATAAAATTTCTTTGTCAGAACAAAGATCAGAAAATCAGAATAGATATTTATTAAATTCTCCCTTGATACAATCAATTAATGAAGAATTAAATTGTACGTTGGACATCAAATTAAAACGAAAAAACAAGATGTGGTATTTAGCTTATGAAAATGTGATGTTGCCATTAAGTCCTGATGAGTTTGAGCAATTATTCATTAGCTCTAATTCAGATAAAATCTCTTTAACACTATCCAAATCTTCTATGCTTACGGAAAGTGATGTTTTTTCTTTTTCTGTTGAATCAAAGCAGGATGGCTATTTATCAATAATAAATGTTTATGAAAATGGTGAATGTTTTATCATAACCTCTAATCAGCCCGTAACGTCAAATAATCCTGTTAGATTCCCTGATGATTCTTCTGATAACGAATTAATTGCAGGTCTACTTATTAAAAACCAAGCGACTTACGATTTGTATGTAGCTTTATTTGATGAAAATGAAATCAATTTAAGTAGAATCCAAGCAGCAGGTGAAATAGCAGAAAGTGAAGAAAGGCATTATAAATTTAATGAAGTATTAGAGATGATGAATGAATACGAGTTTTGCACTGTTTTAATAAGGACAAGACCTCAAAGGTGATTCTGCTAACAAACGTGCCCACAATCAGCAAGAAGAGAAGCGGGAAGAGTCGTGGCGCACGCGAAACATTATGCCCATTGATTGTAGTAAAGAGCTTAATTTCTTGACCAGAAAATTAATAGAGAAATTTTGATAAATATGATTGGAGGAAATAGTAAAATGATAAAAGAAAAATATACGCAATTGTTGTTATCCCGCCAAATAGGATGGATAACAACAATAGGTGATACACACAAGTTATGCCCAATAAGAGAGAGCAAACAACACGATTTAAAAAGGGAAAAATTATGAAATCAACAGAAGATATATCGAAAATTCCAAGAACTGGAAGAATTGGAAGATTTGCAAAGATTGTTGAAAAAACTACTAACCAAGAATCCTTTGTAAGAATAATGAAAAAATCGGATGAGTATGCAAAACTTAAACCTGTCAAAAAAGCTTTTTGGTGGAAAAAAGCAATTGAAAGAGTGGAATTAGAACTGGGAAAAGATACTGCTATTGAAGTGATGCGGACGTGTGGAAGTAAATGTTGCGGTAACGGACAAAGAAAGACAGCCAGAAAATTGATGAATGAAGCCAGCTCATTAAAGGATTTTTTAGATAGATTTATCAATTATGGCGTAAAAGACGGTGAGCTTGGTTACGAGATAATCGATGAAAAAACTTTTACTACAAAACACAATAAATGCTTTTGCGGTCAGGTAAAAAAATCAAGAGACCTTTTTAAAACCGATACATATTGTCACTGTTCGGTCGAATTTAATAAAATGTTTTTTGAAGCAGCATTTGAGAAACCTGTTGAAGTAATGTTAAAAAAATCAATATTAAATGGTGACGATTTTTGTGAATTTGAGATTAAAATAATTGGCTAAGAGGTTATGTGCTACGAGAGATTATTAAATAAAAGCTGTATTCCAACAAATCAGGACATAGTAGAAACTATTGGCGAAAAGTCTGAACTATGGTTAGAGTTGCATCAGTTTATAACTGACAATTATGATTTCAATCAAGAGCTTGCATTTTTCTCAAAAAATTATGGATGGACAGTTCGATATAGGAAAAGTAAAAAGACCTTAGTTTCTTGCTTTCCTGAAAACGGAGCATTTTCAGTTTTGTTGGTTCTTGGACAAAAAGAAGCAGATAAAGTAAATCTAATACGAGTTAAATTCAATGATAATTTTTTATCGGTATTTGACGAAACAGAGCAATTACGAGATGGTAGATGGATGTGGATAAGAATCCATAATCAAGAGGATTTAGAGAGTTTGATTAATGTGATTAAAATCAAAAGAAAAATAAAGAAACAATAAATTACAGGGCATAACAATGTATATAGTTTATGGCGGTTAGGTGCTGATAATGAAGATTGTAGTATTAAATAAAAATTATCGAATATTGAAAGTTTGGTGCTTCGAAAACCGCCACAAAACCATATACTAACCGTTACCTGCAAGGCGAAGAGAGTACTTGCGATAATTAATGGTCAACGATAGAAGATTAAAAAAGAGAGGATAACTGAAATGAAACCACTAAAAGATAAAATTGCACTTGTAACAGGCGGAACTCGAAATGTTGGAAAAGGAATTGCTTTGGCACTTGGAGAAGCAGGTGCCACGGTTTATGTAACAGGTAGAAGTATTACTGAAAACGATGTAAAGGGTATTACAAAAGCAGGTGGAAAAGGAATTGCAATAGTTTGCAATCACGAGAATGATGATGAAGTAAAAACTGTTTTTGAGCTAATCGAGAAAAATGAAGGTAAGTTAGATATACTGGTTAATAATGCGTGGGGCGGATATAATCGTTTACGTAACAGAAAGAAGTATAGAAGTGAAGGCTTTAAATGGAAAGATCCTTTTTGGAAACAACCACTCGAATTATGGAAAGAAATGAACAATGTAGGTGTTCGTTCAAATTATGTTGCAAGTGTTTATGCAACTCAATTAATGCTAAAACAAAAGAAAGGATTGATTGTGAATATTTCATTTTATGCCAGCCGTAAATACTATGGTAATGTAATTTATGGCGTTTCAAAAGCTGCTGTTGATAAAATGACAATGGATATGTCAGAAGAATTGAAAAAGAATAAAATTACTTGTGTTTCGCTTTATCCAGGATATATTGATGACAAGAAAAGTAAGAAAAAACCTAATCCTAAAAAAGAGACATCTATATTTGTTGGAAGAGCAATTGTAGCACTCTCTTCTGATAAAAATATTATAAAGAAAACAGGTCAAATATTAGTAGCGGCTGAACTTGCAGAAGAATATAATTTCACTGATATTGACGGAATTCAGCCAGAACCTCTTGATAAATTGTAATAAAGCCCAGCAGGTAACAATGGCTATACGTTGATTAACTAAGTTTAATTAACTGAAATGAGCTTTCATAAGAGATTGATTTTTTAAAAGAATAGGCATAACAAACGTGCCTTCGCCCAAAAGGACGGGCGTAGCGCACGCCAACCATTATGCCCATTTATTGTAGCAAAAAGTTTAAGCTCTTGACCAAAAAAATCATTAACAAACTTTTGAAGTATGTTTGGAGAAAGTAATAAAATGATAAAAGAAAAATATACACAATTGTTATTATCCCGCCAAATAAGAGGGATAACAACATTACACGTTTTTAAAAAAATAAGGAGTACATTTTGAAGAAATTTACATTTATTAGCATAATGCTATTATTGATAATTAGTTGTTCTCAGAAGACAAATCCTGAGTTAGTAAAGACCCTGAATATATTAGTAGAATCAAAAAAATTCTTTCAATTAGAAGAAAAGTTTCTGGAAAGCAGACATCTCCTAAGCAAGAATTACGAGTTATTCTATAGTGCCATAATCCATAATGTTTTTAATGAGCTCAATGATTCAAATAATGACATTGCTCGTTTATTGAGTGATACAGATCATGGCATCTGTGATAGCATGCTATTTAGGTTATATGAAACAAAAATATCAAATCATATTAAACTTTTTGAATATTCTGAAGCAGTAGATGTAACTCAACTTCTGATAAATGAATATGACGATTTTATAGATATTGAAAATAATAATTATTACAATCAGCTCAATCTATTTTCAGCTTTAGTAAATGTTCCCAAACAAGAAATTATTAAAAACCAAGACTGTTTATTGGACATGTATAAAGATATAACAGGTTTGTGGAATATCAGTGTAAATGTTGTAGATATACAAACTAACTTTCTTTTTGATACAGGATTTAATTTTTCAGGCATAAGAAAATCTTTAGCCAAGAAATACAAGTTTCATCTACTTCCAGCAGACTTTTATGTTACATCATTTACGGGAATGAAAGTCGACTGTGATTTGGCTTATGCAGATTCTATTTCAATAGAAAATATTTACCTAAAGAATGTTGTTTTCTTAGTTTACGAAGATGCAGACCTTTCATTTCCAGAATATAATTATAAAATTAACGGAATAATTGGATTTCCAGTAATCGCAGCAATGGAAGAAATTCATATCAATAAAAAAAATCAGTTGTTTATACCTAAAATTATGCAGGATTTCTCAATTCACAATTTAGCAATAGATTTCCTAACACCCATTGTTTCAGTTAATCATAAATCAAATTCAATGATTTTTAAATTAGATACTGGCTCAGATGGAACTTTGCTTTATTCAAATTTTTATCAACTAAATAAACCTGAAATAGATGCAAATTATGATTTGGGTACGTTTTCAACATTTGGAGCAGGTGGAGAAGTTGAATACAATGGATATTTTATCAATGGTACTCAATTAGAGATTGGAAATGGAAAAGCAACCCTTGATAGTTTGTTAGTTTTTGTTGATGATATTGGGAGTGTTGATAAACACTTTCATGGTAATCTTGGACAAGATTTTATTCAACAATTTGATGAAATGATTATAAGTTACAGAAAATCAGCGATTGACTTTAAGTAAGTGGATATATTTTGATACGTGTAAAGTCGAGCGTACCCACAATAAGCAAGAAGAGAATCAGGAAGAATCGTGGCATATCGGTAAAAGTTGAAAAACTAAGTTGAATGAACTTAGTAATAACTTAATAATGAGATTGATTTCTGTAAAAATAGGCATAACAACAATAGGTATTACACACAAGTTATAGAACATTTTGAAAAATTACAACTAAAAATTGAGGAAGTAAAAGATGAAAAAAGTAGCAATATTAGGTGCAGGTTATGTTATTAAACCAATGGTTGACTATTTTATTGATATTTGCAAATATCAGGTTATTATGGCAACCAGAACGGTTTCAAAAGCTGAAAAAGTAATTGCAGGAAGACCTTTGGGAACTGCAATTAAATGGACAAATGATCAAGTTGATCTTTTGGATAAAATTGTTCAGGAAGTTGATGTGGTTATTGTAATGTTACCCCGCTATTGCCATATGATAGCTGCAGAATTGTGTATAAAACATGGCAAAACTATGATAACTACTGACTTTATGTGTCCGGAAATTATGGTTTACGATGAAGAAGCAAGAAAACAAGGAGTTCTCATTCTTACAGAATTAGGAGAAGATCCGGGTCTTGATAATATGGGGACAAAACAAATGATAGATGAAATAAAAGCAGAAGGCGGTAAAATTGTTTCTGTAAATTCTTATGGTGCAGGACTCCCATCATATGAGCATAATCGTAATCCTTTTGGATATAAATTTTCATGGGATCCAAATGGTCTTATGAGATCAGCAGTTATACCAGCTACTTATCAGGTAAATGGTAAAAAGATTGAAGTCCCTGTCATATTCGAACATCATAAAATTGTTGATATTGATGGAATAGGAGCTTTTGAAACATATCCTAATAATGATAGTACCAGATATATACCTTATTTTGGATTGGATAAAGATGTCTCTATTTATAAAGGTTTATTAAGATTTACAGGTTGGTGCAATACAATAATTAGTTTCATGAAAATCAAGTTGATAGAAAATAACACTGTATTAAATCGTGAGAATACAACTTATGCACAGTTTATGGCTGGACTTGCTGGTGTTAAAACAACTGAAAATATAAGAGCTGATATTGCTGATTTTTTAAAGCTGAGCTTTAACGATGATATTATAAAAAGATATGGTTGGCTTGGATTATTTGAAGATGTTCAGATATCTATAAAAAGCGGCACTAATTCGAATGTTCTTGTTGATCTGATGTTGAAAAAAATGGCATATGCTCCACATGAAAAGGATATGATAATTGTTCATAACGAAATTGTTGCAGAGTTTCCTGACAGAAAAGAAAAAAGAATATACAGCATGTTAGTCGAAGGTATTCCTAATGGCGATTCTGCCATGGCAAGAGCAGTTTCTTTACCAACGGCTATTGCTGCAAAACTTATTTTGGAAAGAAAATTTAAAGAAACAGGTGTTTGTATACCATCTAAACCGGAAATGTATAAGCCTATATTGGAAGAGATGGAAACTTTTGGCTATTCATTTAAGAAGAAGACAATTATCTTATAAGAATACGAATGACATAATGATAATACGCGGTATAAATAATTTGGCAGTCAGTGGTTTGCGTAGTTCAGTACATTTATTTAAGTTTACTGTAAATTGATAATAATGAGCAATGAAAAGCCAAACAATTCATACCGCAACCGTTGAAGAAGTATTTTGTTTTATCTGAAATGTAATTTTAAAAAGTGATTATTAGTTCTTGAAAGAATAGGCATAACAAAAGTGTCAGTGCTCAGATTGAAAGAAAAGCTAGATAAGCACCGCACACTCTAACCATTATGCCTGCTAATAAATGCAAAAGAACTTTTTTTATTCTAATGTGTTTTAATGAATAATTTAGTGCATAATTAAAAATATGAGGAAATGTTAAAAATGATGAAAGAAAAGCATAACCAATTGTTACTCACTAAACTGTAAATCGAGTGTACGTATGGCATATGAAAGAAGTATAAAAGAAGCGTTTGATAAAATTTCTGGTGAGATTCTAAACGCGGATGAAGTATTTGACGACTCAAAAGATGCTTTTAAGATTCGTAAACAATTTCATAAAAATGAGATTGAATTATATTGCTGTGAATGTGACCAGAAATTAAATGTATCTACAAGCAAATATGATAGACTTCATTTTAAGCACAGACCAAAAGCCAAACCTTGTTTTTTAAAAGACACCAATTTATCTCCTGACGAATCAAAAAAAATATATTCAATTTATCGGTCGAAAGAAAGTGACAGACACAAAGAATTAAAAAATACGATTGCTGAAAAAAATTCTCGAATAAATGGAATTAGATCAATTAATGTAGATGACAAATTCATTATTGATGGAGATGAAAAACGCAAACCAGATGTTTATTGCAAATTTTTTGACAAAGAAATAGTCTTTGAAATTCAATTATCTGAACTATCATTAAGATATATACTTAACCGTTATGAATTTTACAAACGGAATAAAATGTATCTGGTTTGGATTCTTGATAATTTCGATATTCACGGACAAAATCAAACAGAAAGAGATATTAAATATTTAACTGAGTTTGAGAACTTTTTTAAGTTGGATGAAAAATCCAAAGATTTTAGACTAATATGCACTTATAAATTCCCATTTCTAACTGATAATAACAAGTTTCTTACAAAATGGATTAATAAATCGGTCAGTTTACAGCAAATTAAGTTTTCAACTAAATTTTATCAGATATACTATTTCAATTTTGGGGAAAAGAAGAAAGTAAAAGAAATAGAACAAACAAAACGGGATGAAATACGAAAAGACGAAGAAAGAAAATACGAAGAATTCGAGCGGAAACAGAATGCAATTGAAATAACAAGTAGTATTCTTAATGAGTTGCGTAAACTATGGAAAAAACAAATATTTAATTTTGATTCAATTAAGCAGGAAATTGAAAATTTAAGCAGTTTTGAGCTAAATATATTAAACCAATCTTCTGCATTTAAACCTAAAAATGGGCAACCAAGAATTCATTATTGGTTTTCAATTGCTCAAAAAGAACATTCCAACTTCTTAGAATTTATGCTCGAGTGTAAAGAAATTGAATTTAATGTTAACGAACGATCGAGAACAAACAAAACCTTACTACATACTTTATTTGAAAATGACTTATTGGATGTCAAACTGTGGCTGATAAAGGAAATTCTACAAAGAGGTTATATATTTAGTTCAGAAGATGAGATATTAATTAGTAAACTTTACAAAGAGCCTAAACAAGTTCAATCAACTATTCTATTATGTCATTTGGCTAATCAGCTAACAGATAAAAATCTTATTGATAAATTGTTTAAGCATTCAAACCTGATATGTACAATAGAGAGTGCTAAACGGAATAAAATTATTGGTTTCGGATATAATTCTAATGAATGGATTGCCTTTGCAAATAATGCTGTTCATTCCTACAAAGAATATTGGGATTATATTGAAATATCATTTAAATATTTTGGAATATGGGACAAATTAATTTCCCTCGATAAAAAAGGAACATTTCAAAGAAAATTACATCAATTTTATCAAGAACAGCCTATACATAATTATGACTTTGATAGATTATTTAGAGAACTTTATCCAGAATTGATTTAAAATATAGTGTATAATAATTTTTTAATTGATATGAATGCAGGCATAACAAACGTGTCAGCGGTTCAGTTGGTCGGTGGTTTTTGCCTGAACCTTACGACTCAGGGTTTAGCGGTTTGTACGGGCTGAATCATTCTGATTCCGCCGCACACGCCAAACATTACAAGCAACTTCAAAAGGAGGCATTGAAAAGAGAATTTAGACCAAAATAATCGATAGTCTATCCAGTTTCCCGAGATTTGTATGATGAGAGTTCATATCGCGAATTACACGTCAGTATTTTTTGAATGACAAAAACCGTTAATCTTTCCTATATATTAAATTAATCTTGCTCAAAACTTAGCAAAAAACTTAAAGGGAATATATATCTTGGAGGAAAAGATGAAAAAAATAGTACTAACAGAATTTATTATGCTAGCATCAGTAATACTATTTGCAACACCGATAACTGTTGGTGTTGGAATTGGGTATGACTACTCAACAATCTCAGAGGCAATTATTGCTGCTGAATTATTGACAGGATCAGCTACAATTGAAGTTTCAAGTGGTACATACGAAGAAAACTTATGGATAAATTTAGATGAATACGGCCTTAAAAAATTGTCTCTTTTTGGAGTTGATGGTGCAGATAATTGCATAATTGATGGTGGCGGAAGTGGTGATGTTATCAATATAGATGGAGACTGGGGTAGTACATCGATTTCCATATCGGGTTTTACAATTAAAGAATGTGGCGATAATTCTATTGATTATGCAATTGATTTACAGTATGTTGATTTACATTTCAGTGACAGTGTAATTGATTACTGCAAACGAGGTATAGATTCAGAATACATTACAAATGTTATTATCGAGGACTGTACATTTAATGTTAGAGATAATATTAGTACTTGGTGGTTTCTAGATTTTTATTATCTTAGCGATCTTAAATTACTAAATAATCAATTCGATAATTATTATAATGGTGGTAATAGGGCCATTTATATACAGGGTTCTACAACTGCAAAAATTAAAAATAATGAATTTAACAATTTTAGTATAGCGATACAATTGCAATTATTAGTAAATCATAGAAATGAAAACGTATATATTGAAGACAACATTTTTCAGCATACTGACCAGTTTCAGGGTGGAAATGCTAACATTATTAATATGTGTTGTGATGATCTAATCATTTCAAACAACATTTTTCTTTCTGAACATGAAGTAGGAAATGATGCTATTGCTATATATTCAGCTCTTAACTATCACAAAACATCGCAAATTATTGGAAACTTTTTTGACGGTTTCACAAATGCAATTGAGCTTATTGGTTCTACTACCCAATTTTGTTATGTTGATCTGATTAATAATACAATTTGCAATTCTGAAGAATCTGGCATACGTATAACATCAAAAAATAGTCTTCAAACCGTTAAAAATAACATCTTTAATGGTAATGAATATGATTTAATAACCCACACCAGTTTTATATCAAATTCTCAAATTGTTACTAGCTTCTCCTTCAATATCCTGGAACAAGATATTTTTGATCCAAACGCATATCCATCCTGGGATGGTGGAGATAACGAAATTGGAGTTAATCCTGAATTAACTCCAGATTATCACTTATCGTCAAATAGCACATATTGTATAGACATGGCTGATCCGGATACAAATGGAATCAATGGAGATTATACGGTTGATGAAGATGACAGAGACCCAGATGGCTCAAGAATGGATATGGGTTGTTATCCATATTTACATGAATATGATACAAAACATTTCGGTCCAGGTTGGCAATGGGTATCATTTCCAGTACTTGAAAATGAGGGAACATATTCTGGTACTCATGAACCTCTCAATGGAGAATTTTATCAACAGGCTTATTGGGATGTAACAGAGGGCTTATTACAAGAATCTCAAAACAGCTACGGTACAATTGATGGATTAATAGAAATGCAAGGTAATAGGGGTGATGATATCTTATTAAAACCTGTGTTAACTAATTTCGAAGATTTTGACGAGGGTTTCGACAATGAAATTTACCGCACAAAAGGTTATAAGATTTTTGTAGATATAGGCTCTGATAATACAGAGATGGAAGTAAGTGGAGATCGGTTAACTGCTAACCATATGCTTTTTGAAAGAACTATGGATGCTGGTGATTATCATTGGCTGGGATACTGGTTGTTAAATAACCAGGATATGGATGTGGCATTTGGTGATTTCTGGGATTATGTAGAGGTTGTAAAAACAGAAGATTGGTGTTACATGGATTTGAGTATTATCCGAGGGGCAGTACGTGAACCAAGACCCAGCATGACTATTCATCCACTTGAATATGGAAAAGCATATTTAGTTAAATTCAATCAGGATGTGTATAACTTTTACTGGTATGACAGCAATTCGACCGTAGAGGCAGAGAAAAAAGAAGAATCAGAGAATTTCAATTATGAGGAAAAAGCAGATTATGAAGTAATTGATGTTGTTGATATTCCTGCCAATGTAACTGAGATTGGTGTATTTGAAGAAGAGGATTGCGTAGGAGCAGTAGTTGTAGAGGGATCCGGTGAACAGATCCTGGTCTATTCAGATAATGCCAACCGGGATCAAGTTCCGTTCAGCTTTGAAGTGGTCACAGGCAGTAGAAGCATCTCAGAACCTGTTCTTAATTACCAGGTATTCAATGAAGGTGAAGGTGAATTTGAACAAGGTTGTATAATTTCTGGTATGCAGGATTATTCAATAGTGAAATTCACCGAATTTGAAGATCCTCAAAATGATCTACCAGTGATCGAAAAAGTTCAGCTTCATAACAACTACCCCAACCCATTCAATCCTGAAACGAATATTTCTTTTTCCATTCCTGTAGAGCAAGATGTAAAACTAACTATTTACAATCTGAAAGGCCAAAAAGTGAGACAACTTGTGAATGGACAGTTAGCTTTGGGAAAACATTCCATAGTCTGGGAAGGAAAAGATGATACTGGCAAACAAGTTGGGTCAGGCTTGTATTTCTACAAACTTAAAACCGATAAAAAAGAAATAACGAAGAAAATGTTATTGCTCAAATAACTTAAAACAATCATCCTTTATAATCCCTCTCTTATGATTAAGAGAGGGATTGGGGTGAGTTTGACTTTCTCCCCCTTCATAAGGGGGAACAAAAGGGGGTTCTGTTGAATCTGAAATCAATAATGTTGTTCTTTTTTTTCATAATTTGTTCGCTGTTAATCAGTACCACCCATCACATAAAACAAGATGGAACCGGAAACTTTACTACAATTCAAGAAGGAATCGTTGCTGCAACCAATAATGATACGGTTCTGGTTTATCCTAGTATATATTTCGAAAACATTGATTATCTAGAGAAATCAATCATAGTTGCATCTTTATACATCATAACTCCCGAGGATTCACTCATCAATCAAACCATAATAGATGGAAACCAAGTATCACGTTGTGTAACTATTGATGATTGTGATGATTTTTCGCTAATAGGCTTCACGCTACAAAATGGAAAAGTTACAGGAGGATCATATTTTGGGGCAGGTGGTGGTGTTTTAATTAAGGATACACTGGATGGAACTTTGGCTAATTGCATAATAATTAACAATATAGCTGTTTATGGTGGAGGAGTTTGTACTTTATCATCAGATGTTTTATTGAAATCAAATACTATTTCATATAATCGTGGTATACAACAGGGAGGTGGCTTAGATTTGGAGGGTTTAAACAATGTTATATTCGATCCTTTTGAACTGAACAATATATATCTGAACTATTCTTGTACTGGCTCAGACATTAAACTCTATTCTCCAGGTTTGAATTATGAGATCGTTCTCGATACTTTTACTGTAGCGATTCCTGACGAATTCTTTATTGCTTCACTTAGAACTGATTTCACCATTTCTATTCAAAATAACAAAATTGAAGAAATTGATCAGGATTTGTATATTGCTCCTGATGGAGATGACTGCAACAATGGACTAACAATAGAAGAACCATTACAAACCATTGCCTGGGCTCAAACATTAATTAAAAGAAATGATGATAATCCACATCATATTTTTCTTGCTCCAGGCACATATTCTCCTTCTTTAAACAATCAAATATTTCCTATCGGTATAAAACATAGAACAAAATATATTGGTGGAACACCTGAAAACACGATTCTTGATGCTGAACATCAGTCTTCAATATATAATTTTGGTCACTATTTCGAGATCGGTTTACCAAAGTTGTATTTAGAAAACCTTAAATTAGTAAATGCTTCATTTACGGAAGATAGTTACGGTGCTATAAAAACCTTGAAAACAAATCTTGAATTAAACAATGTAATTATAGAAGATTGTTATGGAGATATTGGGAGTGCAATATTATGTAGAGATGGAATTTATAATTTCCAAAATTTAGTTTTAGCTAACAACCTTGGTGGAAAAGCTGTTAGAATAAGTTGCTTAACTGCTTCTTCAAATACAAATCCAATATTACAAATAGAAATGGAAAATGTATTGGTGAGTAATAACTTTCCAGGCCAGGGTACTGGCGCAGGTAGTGGTGGTGGAGTACATATTCGGGGTCATAATGAGATAATTGATGATTATTATTTAAGTATGATAAATTGTGATTTCAATAGTAACCATAATAATTCATATGATAGTTCAACCGGTTTGGGTGGCGCTTCTAGTTTATATCTTAGCAATTTTTTAACAGCAGACATCGTAAATTGTACATTCGCAGATAATACACTTTCTTACGATACTGGGAGCTCAATTACAACAGTGGGAGCGAATGTAAACATTTATAATTCCATTCTATTTGGTAACGAAGGTTATTCATTTATATATTTGAACAGTGAGGATGAAGTGAACGTATCACATTCTCTCATTGAAGGTGGTGAAAATAATGTATATTATTACAGCGGAGGATTTTTCAATTGGCACGAAGGCAACCTGGATGAAGATCCTCAATGGATTGGAACCGGAGATTATCCGTATTACTTACAAAGCGAATCCCCCTGCATCGATGCTGGCACATTAGATTTACCGGCAGGAATCGTACTTCCAGAATTTGATCTAGCTGGCAATCCACGCATTTTCGGAGATACAATCGATATGGGTGCCTATGAGTGGCAAGGAGTAGAAGCTGAGGAAGATGATATTGTAAAAATAAACGAAACAAGAATCTCCAATTATCCTAACCCTTTTAATCCAAATACTACTATCAAACTGGAATTAGCAGAAGCAGGGAAATCAGAATTGGCAATTTATAATATCAAAGGACAAAAGGTAAAATTTCTGATTGATGCTTACACTGGTAAGGGAACATTTGAAATTAACTGGAATGGTAAAGATGATATAGGAAAACCTGTTTCCAGTGGTCAGTATGTAGTAAAATTAAAACAGAATGGGAAAGAAACAGCTACAAAGATAATGCTTTTAAAGTGAAGTCTGATTAGAGTTGCTTGTAACAAACGTGCCCACATACAGCGAGGAGAAAAGTTGGCAGAACGTGGCGCACGTCAAACATTATATACTTTTGTAGAGAATAAGAGAGATCAATGAAAAAAG
>SWBY01001684.1_pt1 | contig 38512 bp, 19 predicted proteins | sample 4693071 | NCBI WGS metagenome assembly SWBY01 (sample SAMN10267273, study PRJNA491770) | bioreactor metagenome | isolation source: DHS bioreactor inoculated with marine methane seep sediment | place: Japan: Omine Ridge, Nankai Trough | collected 2006-05-06 | reverse complement strand
GGATCCTGTTCCGGCACATATTCGTATGATTTTCCCATCACATTGGAAGCCGGGGACAACCTGGATGTGTTCACTCATGTCAGATCATGGGATGGAGACAACTGGCACTATTATTCGGGTGGGTCATGGACAATACCTGTTAAACCGGTATTGGACAACGATCTGAACCCCTGTGGAAGCCAGCAATGTTTCTCGAGACCTACAGACTACCATGGCAGTAGTCAAGTCGCTGTTATCGGATCGCTCTCGAGTAAAAGCGGGTTGTTTCCATTACTGGCAAAGGAGCGTTGGGGAATAGAACCTTCCGGTCAATATTATGGGAAACGGTATAACATTGATGTTTACGCGGATTTCACAACCTCCGAATATACGGTCACAAAATTTTATGATTTCGATGAGGTTGGCGCAATCATGTTTATGCTGCACTATAAACCTATAGAGGACTTCATAAATAATCAGACGGTTAAGGATACATATGATTATGTATTTCTTTCCACTTTCTTGAAAACAGGAGATTACGTCGATCACCCGGTTCCGGAAACAGCCTCCACTCTGGCATCAACAAACTTTGCCCGGAACATTCTCGACGGTCGGGTTGACTATTCCGATGTCGATAATAATGGTATCAGGGCTGCTATTTACACATTTTATGATTCACCTTTAACGAACAATTTTCAGATTCTGTCTGTTTCTCTCGGGCATTGGAATGACGATAAGGATGTCTTGTGGGGTGGTAATCAAGAATGCATTTCAGCAAATCAAGCCGTTGTATCCAGTATTGATTCGTTGATATTCGGTGGAGTTGATGCGGCGGGACAGGCTGCTCAAAATGGTGTGGATCCCCAGGATGCATATGCGATGTATCAACTCATTTCCATGCACAATGGTGGTGAACCGCAAAACAGTATGCAGGCCTTCAATATTCGTAAAGAATGGAAGATGACAAATTATCAGGGCGCTACGTTGACCCAGCCGGTGGTGGGTGGTTCCGGCACAACGGCCATGGGGCTTCTGACAATCGTTAACTATGTCTTGAGATTTGCACTGGCGCTGGAAGCACGTAATCAGATGGAAGGCATTGCGTTAAAACAGGAGGCGTACGAGAATTACAAACTGATTGTTCAATATGTAAATCCCGGGGAAACACCTGACACGGTCAATGGGTATTCATTCTTCCAATACGGATTGAGGGCAAACTCGTCTGATGGTGTGACATCAGGCGTATTTATCCAGGATATCTCAGGTAAAAACAGTATCTCATTTTCTTCAGGAGCAACCGAAAGCACGGTTGTTGGATTCACTCATTTTACAGACGGGTACGGTACGTATCTGACAAGCTGGTACGAGAATGGTACTGACCGTGACATCATCTGGCTCCATGGTCCTTCCGTGGTCTCATTCAACAATTTTAATCCCGGTTATCCCATTGTCAGGTTTGAAGCCCGGACTTCGGGCAGTGAAGTATATCTCTATGCCGTTGCCGGCAATGGTGATGAAGATTGGATTATCCGCAGCACAGAATCAACCCGGGTCGGGTTATGGACTTTCAATCCTTAAGGAGATGGTTATGAGGTTATTGATTATATTCATACTCATAATGGGAAGTCTGGTATCGGTTTCTGCAAATGCAGCAGACAGACTTCCTGGAGATGACTGCAGTTCCATTATCGATATCAGTGCACTGATCAATGCCGGTGTATATCCTCAAACGGAAAATGGTGATCTGACCGGTATGGTTAATGACTATACGTTGGGATTCTGTTCGACTTTTTTCGGTGGCGGGGCTGAGATGGTATATATGTTCACTCCTGACCAGGATCGTGAACTGATCTTTGATCTATGTGATAATTCACCTGGGTTAGCCGATAGTGTTTTGTATGTCAGGGAGGGGGGTGTATGCCCCGGATCAGACGAGGTTGTATGCAATGACGATGGTTGTGATCTGCCCTATGCGTACATGTCCGTTCTGGACTGCACCATGTATTATACCGGCGTGGCGTACTATCTTTTCGTTGATGCGTACAGCTCCTCAACAACTCTGGGATCATTCACGCTTTCCATAACGGAATGTGCGGGTTTACCGACGATGACACCAACACCAACAACTACACCCGAGCCGGCAACACCATCACCCGGCCCGGGTAATGATTGCAGTGACGCCATTGATATCAGTTCTCTGATCAATACCGGCGCATATCCGCAATCTGTCCCCGGTGATCTCACTGATATGACCGATGATTACGCACTCGCTGCCTGTTCCGGTTTTGGCGGGGGTGGTCCTGAGATGGTCTATTCGTTTATTCCTGATCAGGACCGGGATTTGATTTTCGATTTGTGTGATGGTTCTCCCGGATTATCCGACAGTGTCCTGTACATTCGTACCGGGGGACCATGTCCCGGGACCTCAGAACATGCATGTGATGACGACAGTTGTGATTCACCTGAAGATTACATGTCAGTGCTGGATTGCAGAACTTACTTCTCCGATGAAACTTATTACCTTTTCGTCGATGCATATAACGAATATACAACACTGGGATCTTTTACATTGACCGTTATGGATTGTACGGTACCCCCGACACCCACACCGGTAAATACCCCGACACCGCCACCCGGTGATTCCTGTGGGAGTGCCCTTCTGATTTCTTCTGTGCCTTTCAACTACTATTATGACAATAACTTCAACCTTGCCGATGGACCGGCCGGCAGTTGTGATCCATTTGGTAATATCGGGAATATGTGCAACGATTTCTGGTTTGTATGGTCGCCGGCCTCGGACTGTTTTGCAACGTTGACGGCCACGGCAACAGGGTATAATTTACTGTTTGTTGTATGGGAAGGGCCTAGTTGTGTCGGTCTGACTGAGGTGATCTGTGAAAACAGCTCAACTGATCTCGGGAACACGGAAGAAGCATCATTTCAGGCATTTGCCTCGGAAACATATTGGATACAGATTGGAAACACCGGTGACATGGAGGGTGGCGGACCAACAGACGTTACGCTGATATGCTCAACCGGTCCAACGCCAACACCCACAGATACGCCTGTTACTCTTCCTGGAGATACCTGTGGGAATGCCCTGGACATCAGTTCTTTCATCAATGCCGGAACATTCCCTCTCTCATTTATGGGCGATCTCAACGGGATGAACAACGATTATGCATTGGCAACCTGCTCAACTTACGGCGGGGCCGGCGCTGAAATGGTGTATATGTTTACACTTGATCAGGACAGAAGCCTTGTTTTTGATTTATGTGACGGATCCCCGGGGCTGTCTGACAGTGTTTTATATGTCCGTTCCACCGGTGCCTGCCCCGGGTCAGCAGAATATGCATGTGATGATGATGGGTGTGACTCACCCAATGATTACATGTCCAGCCTGGATTGCAAGATGTATTTTTCAGGCGTGGATTACTATCTGTTTGTCGATTCATATAGCGAATTGACCACGCCTGGTGATTTCAGGTTGAGCATAAACGCCTGCACACTTCCCCCCACACCGACACCCACTGTCACTTTACCGGGTGATACATGCGACACGGCTTTCACAATTGATCTGGATTATGATTTACCTTTCATTGATAATCGTCTGGATCATTGCACGTTTTCAGATGCATGTTCCGATTCGGATTCCTCCGGCTGCGGCTCTGTTCCGGAGACTCATGATGACGGGTATGATATTTTCTATACCTTTACTGCGGTGACGGACAGGCAGCTTCATATTACCTGTGATGATAATGAGGGTGAAGATTACGGTGTTATCCGGGTATTTGAAGGATGTCCGTGCTCCGGGGAGGAAACATGCCTGGTTTATGGGTACGATGATCCCTCATTACATGCTGACTTTACTTTAAATGCCTATAACGGCGTTCAATATTTTATCATGATCGATTCGTATCCGCTCCCGTATTGTATGGATGATTTCACGTTGTTCATCGAAGATATGGGGAGTATTCCCACGCCGACACCCACTGCGGTTCCGGTGCCGATTCCTGCTTCAAGTCCTGTGAGTATTCTTATACTTCTGGTCATATTAGGTGGTGTAATGGCGGGAATGACACGATACAAAAAGACGTAAATTGCGAAAATTGCACCTCGGGTCAGGATGATCTGACCCGGGTGTGCATGAGGATGAACACGATCCTTACGGAAGGATGGCGGCTCAGTTGGTAACAGATGGATTTATACGAAAATGCTAATATTGGATTACGGTTATCGTATTTTCTTATCCCTTTGAAACGATTGGATATTTTTGTTTTTCCGTCTGGAAATATTTGAGAAACGAATATGCAGCGAATGTATTTATTAATGAAATGGATGTAAACCCTTGAAACCCGGATGTTCAGATAGATATTTCAATAGCGTCAATTCTGGCATGAAATCTGCGTTAGTAAAGTTGGATTTCAAGGGGGTCACGTATTACGCAAATAGAATTATTAAAATATGTTCTGGCAGGAAGCACATTCGGGTTGACCGCAGCGATTACGCCGGGACCTCTTCTGGTTCTCATTATGAGTGAAACAGTGAAGTTTGGTCGTAAAGCGGGAATCCAAATTGCTTTTGTTCCCCTGATTTCCGATCTGCCCATCATTCTGATTTCATTTCTGATTCTGAGCAAGCTCAATCAATTTAATCATATCTTGAGTGGTATCTCTATTGCGGGAGCGCTGTATCTCTTTATACTCGCTGCAGATAATATCTCAGTATCATCACAACAGAGCCCATGTCGATCTTCCGGGAACAGGGCAGTATTCAAAGGTGTAATTGCGAATTATCTCAGCCCGCACGCATATCTTTTCTGGCTTATCCTCGGAGGACCGTTACTCATCCAGGCGCTTTCAATCAGTGTTGTCCACGGCATGGCTTTTCTTGGGGGGTTTTATTTTTTCATAGTGGGAGTGAAAGTCCTTTTCGCATTCATATTTGCCAGGGGAATCCGTCTGATGGAAAGGAAGTCATATCATCTCATATTGAAAATCTCAGGGGTTTTACTGGCATTAATGGGGATATGGCTGCTTTATGATGTATTTTCAAACATTTTAATCAATCAAGGTGCATGAGAAATTATATAACTTTTAGGGAAGGGAAAAAATTATGAAAAACGTAGGGAAATCAAAGTCTTTCTGGTCAGTGTTAATGATCATATTTACCGTTTTTATGTTCGGACAGGTTCAGGCGGATACCTGGGCCACATATACGGATGCCAGTTATGTTGGTGGTATGGTGGCGCAGGGAACCGGATTCTGGGCAGGCACGGATGGCGGTCTTCTGGAATGGGATGTTTCATTGGGAACATACGTTAAGTACACCACAAGTGAAGGGCTTGCTGATCAGAGTGTCAAGGAAGTTTATGTAGACAGTGCCGGTGATCTCTGGGTTGGATCGAAAGAAGGTGTTCAGCACTACGATGGTGTGACCTGGACAACTTACAACACGTCTAATTCCCCGCTTCCCGCGGATATTGTTTATTCCATCGTTCAAGATAACAGTGGCGATATGTGGTTCGGAACCGATTTTGGTTGTGCCCGGTTTGACGGCGTCACCTGGGATGTACACACGGATCTGGGTGGCGGCGCCACAAATGTTGCTGTTCGCGGTATTGGCGTGGATAGTTTGAACCGGATCTGGACTGCGAACAACCCGGACAACTACGGGGATCCGGCAGGTGTTTCCATGTATGACGGTGTGATCTGGACGCGGCATGACCCCAATACCAGCAGTATCGGGCAGTATTATCTTTCACTGAATGTGGATGACAGCGACAATGTTTGGGCCGGAAGCTGGACAAGCCATGTTTACATGTATGATGGATCTGTCTGGACGCATTATGATACAGGAAACAGTGGGCTTGTGGGCAATAACATCGAGGCGATTGAAGTTGATGCCGCCGGTGATGTGTGGATCGCCAACCATCCGGCCTCCTATGCGGATACAACCAATGGTCTGGCAAAATTCGACGGCACGACCTGGACCACATATACGACTGCCAATTCGGGTCTGCCGGCAAGTCATATCTATTCGTTGTCAACAAGCGGTGGCACCGTGTTTATAGGAACCCGGATTCATGGCAGTACCAGTTTTAATGGTTCTACCTGGGATTATTTCGTCACATCAAATGAACCCCATTGTAATAATATAACCAGTATCGATAAAGGTACCGTAGGTATGAATCCGGCTGGGATGTATTTCGGTACCGAGTATTATGGTATTGCCATGTTCATCAATGGTAACTGGTCCAGTTATAACTCAACTAACAGCGGACTGGTAGATAATAACATCAACGATATTTGCGTTTACGGAAGCAAACTGCTGGCAGGCTCCCAGTTTATGGGTCTCTGGGAATTCGATGGTATCTCATGGACAAATTACAATACGGGAAACAGCGGACTCCTGGGCGATATCATTACATCCATTGATACCGACAGCTCAGGTAATTACTGGCTGGGAATCTCCGGTTGGGATGGACCGATGGAGCAGGATGGCGCTCTGCAAAAGTTCGATGGATCCACATGGACCGATTACTATCTTTCAAACAGTTCTTTGATTGATGATGACGGCCTTCGGATTGCTGTGGATTCAAGTGATATTATCTGGATCGGAACGGAAGAAGGCATCAGCCGATTCGATGGCGGGTCATCCTGGACAAGTTATCATACCGGGAACAGTGGATTGATCGAAAATCATGTTCAAGCCATTGCTTTTGATGCGGCAGGCGGAACATGGTTTGCCACGCTGGGTGGTGTCAGCCATCTGGACAGCAGTGCGGTCTGGACCAGTTATACGACTGCCGACGGATTGCCAAGCAACAGTATCCGGGACATTTCTTTTTCAGAATCAGGAATCATATGGGTTGCAACCGCTGTCGGTGCAGCAAAATTTGAAACCAGTGTCTGGACGGCATATTACCAGACTGATGGGCTGGGTGATGATGATGTCACATCTGTGGGCGAGGGATACGACAGCCTTGTCTGGTTCGGCACGGATTCAAATGGAATATCATCTTTTGAGGCAACTGCCGGAACACCGACACCCCTCCCCACGGCCACCCCTACAGCCACACCCACTGCAATTCCGACGACATCTTCCATGGGTCTGTTCCTGATAATGGTCGTTCTCAGCGTGTTGCTGGTTGCCGGTGTCTGCCGGGATAAGAAAAAGGTTTTTTCATCCATGGGTTGATCATCAGAATCAGGTTTCAGTTCAAATCAAAGATTCCTGAATCAGGTTCTTTACGGCATTGTGCCTTGATCATCCGGCAGGTTCATGTCATCATTGCTATAGAGGAAAATCCCTGTATCAAGGTGAGTGAAAATGGAAGCCAACGCTTTACCAGGCCATATTGGGCCTTATGAAATCATAGAGATTTTGGGTCAGGGCGGCATGGGTGTTGTCTATCTGGCTGATCATAAGAAAACCCGGAAAAGAGTTGCTTTAAAAACCATTCATGTTCCGAATCCACAGCAGGTGACCAGTATCCGGAGGGAAATTCGGGCTCTGGCGAGGATCCGGCATCCCGGTGTCGTAACGATTGTCGATGAAGGGCTTGAAGAAGATATTCCGTGGTATGCCATGGAGTTACTGAGTGGTGTTACGTTACGAAAATTCTGCTCAGATTTTTTGTGGGGTGACGCAAGCATATCCACAATCTGGTCATCAGGTGAAGATCTTGGTCTGATATTCCGGGATGATGATCGTGATCCCACATCTTCAGACTGGTGGACTCGGATATTGGGTCCTCTCATCGATGCCGATACTGTAGATGATGTCATGGACTCACCGGAAAGTCCCCTCCTGGATCAGGATACGGACTGTCCCCCTGTTCCGGCTGCCGGCGGATCTCTGCCGACCGTTCTCAAAATCATATCCCGTCTCTGCCGGACCCTGGCGTTTCTTCATGGTGAGGGTCTGGTTCACGGCGATTTGAAACCTGATAATATTATGATCCGTTCTGACGGTATGCCGGTGCTCATGGATTTTGGCATGGTCACACGGATTTGGGGTGAGGAAAGCCGGGAGGAGCTTGAAACCGAGAGTATTGTGGGGGGAACCATTGTTTATGTTTCCCCTGAACAGATTCGCGGTGAGTTTGTAGATGCCCGGGCAGATTTATATTCTCTGGGGTGTATTCTTTATGAATTGATAACCGGCAGGGTTCCTTTTTTCGGTAAAGCTGTATCTGAAGTATTAAGAGCGAAATTGGAGATGGAACCGGTGCGGCCATCTGTTCTGGCGGAAGATGTGCCCCGGGAATTGGACCAAATGGTCATGCGTTTGCTGACAAAACATCCCATGAATCGAATCAGTCACGCGGAAGATGTCCTCGCCATAATCGTTTCGTTTTTCGACGATGATACAAGTCTTGAAAAATTACCGGCGCCCCGGCCCTATCTGTACCGTTCCCGGTTTGCAGGCCGGGACAACGAAATGCTGATTCTGGAAAATTTTCTGGACGGGCTGGAGAAAGGTGAAGGTAATTTTGTGCTCATCGGTGGTGAGAGCGGGATTGGGAAAACCCGGTTTCTAATGGAACTATCCCGTACTTCACGTCTTCGTAAGATCAGTGTATTGCTTGGTGAATGTACGCATTTTGGCAGATCCACCGGCGCTGTTGCCGGCGAAACAAATATTCCGCTTCAAGCACTCAGACAACCGATAAAAATCATTGGCGAAATCTGTCGGAAAGGCGGACGGACGGAAACGGATCGGATTCTGGGATCCCATGGGAAACTCCTGGCCCTGTATGAACCGCGACTGGCGGATCTGCCGGGACAGGATGTTTATCCTGCACTGTCGGAGATATCTTCAAGCGCCGCCCGTCTCCGTCTTTTTACCAGCTTGTCCGATGTGTTTTCTGAATTGACAATCAACCGACCGGCTGTCCTGATACTGGATGATTTGCAATGGGCGGATGACCTGACCATGGGTTTCCTCGGGTTTCTTCTGCGGATCGGACGATTGAATAAAACGCCTCTTCTGATCATCGGTACGCATCGGACAGATGAAATGAACCCAGCCCTGGTCCGGATTTTGGATTCACCAAATACCGCCTGCCTTAAACTGGAAAAACTCGACGAAAAAGCCATTGGGGATATTGTTACTGATATGCTGGCGATTACAGAACCACCCGCTGTTTTTGTACGGTTTCTGACTCGGTTTTCAAGCGGCAACCCATTTTTTGTTGCTGAGTATCTGCGGACAGCGATTTCAGAGAATGTTTTGTTTAGAAACAATCGAGGTGTCTGGCAAGTTGCGGAAGACAGTGATGAATCAGCCTCAGAAAAGGATTATGAAGCATTGCCGTTACCCAAAGCACTGATCGATCTTGTGGAGAGACGATTGGGGATGATATCGGTCAACGCCCGGGAAATCATATCCACTGCGGCTGTCATCGGCCGTGAGATTCCACTGATGCTGCTCTGGCATATCGTCCCTTTCAGTGATGAAATGCTGGATTCACTTGATGAATTGATACGATGCCAGATCCTCAGCGAAATTCAACCCGGGGAACTGCGATTTATACATGACAAATTTCGTGAAGTTGTCTATCAGGGATTAACCCGGGAAAAATGCGTGAATCTCCACCATAACGCTGCCCTGGCCATCGAATCTTTCTATGGATATGATGATCCCGCGCATTATTCATCACTTTCCCGGCATTGGGAGCTGGCGGGTCATAAAACAAAAGCGCAAAAATACTATCTGGCCGGGGCCAGACAAGCCGTTTCTCAATACGCGCTGTTGGATGCCGAACTCGCATATCGCGCGTATATGAATCTTGTGGAAAATCCCTCCAAAGAAAGCATGGCTGTTCGTTACGAGTTCCTAAGGAAAGTCCTGTTTACTCAGGGCCGGTTCAAGGAATCCATCGTGGATTACACAAACCTGCTTGAATGCACGCGTGATCTTGACGATAAATCACTGGAAAGCCGGTGTTTACTCGGCCTTGCTCAAACAAATGAAGTTATGGGAAACACTGAAACTGCGTTGGAATTCTGCCGGCAATCTCTCGAAATCTCGCAAAAAACAGGACACCTTGAAAATGAAGCCGCTGCATTAAACCGTCTTGGGGTTATCAATTTTAACCGGGGACACCTGGATGATGCAAAAACTTTGTATCAGAAAGCACTGGATATTTACCAGAAATCAGGTAATCAGCCGTTGATTGGAGCCAGCCTGGAATACCTCGCTCTCCTTTACTGGAATCAAGGGGATTTGAAGAAATCTCAAACGGTATTTGAACAGGCGCTGAGTATTTTCAGGAAGATCGGAGACAAATCATCCCTGGGAAAATGTCTGGGTAATTCTGCCAATATTTATACGTATAAAGGTGAATTTACCAGAGCACTTGAACAATATGAACACTCACTTGCCATCTTTCGTGAAATCGGAGACAAACCCAATGAAGCCGTTTTCCTGAGTAACCTGGGTACTGTACACAGCTCCCTGGGGGATACTGACTCTGCTCAGCACATCTATGAAAAAGCACTCAAAATTCAACGGGAAATTCCAGACCGCCGGATGGAAGGCATCACGTTGAACAATCTTGGAATCATTTTTCTGGAGAAGGGATTTCCAGAAAAAGCAGAAGAATTCTATCACGCCGCGCTCTCGATCCATCGGGAATTGAATAATCGACAGCAAATGGCAACGACCCTGTTTAATCTGGGACATCTGAAATGTGTTGTGGATGGCGATTTTGACGCAGCAGACACTATCGTCAAAGAAGCCATTTCTCTTTATCAAACAATTGGTAATCAATTATCTTTTGCTTTTTGCTGCGGCCAACTCGGTCATATTGCACTGGCCCGCGGCATTTCAAGTCAGGAATATCTCAATCAGATCCAGAGTGCTATTAAGACGTTAAAAGTGAGTCCGGACAGTGAACTTGTCAAAGATTACAATCGGCTTAAACATGCCGAAGATACATTTCAATCCGGTGGAAATCTGTTCAGGGGCGTATGTATTGAATATATTTCGGATGGTCTTAGAAACTGGCTCATCAAAAACGGCCATTTGCCTGATTCATAAACCATAATCATTCTTTCCCTTTAACCCAGAAGATACGGATAGTATTCAAGCCTGTTATTTCCGTTGCAAATCACCGGTTCACGAGTAAATCAAAAGTGGCTTTCGGCAGAGAATTATTTTATTGAAACTTCGCTGTAGACGATGTATACTCTCGTTAAGATATAAGGTTTCTTGGAAAAAGAAAGGGAATATTTCAAAGGAGAGGTATCGTGAAATCAGTTATTTCGGTTATGGCCATGATTTTTGTTTTGAACCCATTCATGGTGTCTGGGGCAACCATTAATGTGCCGGCGGATGAACCAACCATTCAGGCGGGTATCAATGCTGCTTTAGCCGGAGATACAGTGGTTGTTTCTGACGGCACTTATACAGGAACCAATAATAATAACCTGAGATTGTATGGGAAGGCAATTACCGTAATGTCGGAAAATGGCTCGGATTTCTGCGTGATCGATTGCGAAGGAAGCGATGTAGGTTTTTTTCTGATGGACAGTGAAACCATCGCCACCATCATTGATGGCTTCACGATACAGAATGGTCTTCGAGGAATGAGACTTCGGAACACGTCCGTGACAATAAAAAACTGTGTGGTAACCGCAGGTACGGCTGGAGGCGTATTGATCTATGATGATGCATTTCCGACATTATCATTTTGCAATATTTCCGGTAACACTGCCGCAACCACCGGTGGTGGAATATCTATTCAGTCCGACTCCGGTCTGACATTGACTGATTCGACGATTTCCGGAAACCGGTGCGCATGGTATGGGGGCGGTGTATATTGTGGAAGCATACTGCCTGTAACGATTGAACGATGTACTTTCTCGAACAACTATGCCTCGATATATGGTGGAGCGATTTATTTGTATGGAGGTAATGCTGCCGTCATCGGAGGATATCCTGCCGGCGCCAATCGATTCGAGAACAATATTGCAGGAGTAGGAGCGGATCTGTATAGCGGCGGCACCGATCCGGATAGTATCAATGCGCAATATAACTCGTTCATGGGGTATTTCCTTTCGGATTATTATGTTGTCGGTCAGATCCCGCTTGATTTGTCCAATAGCACATCTGATCTAAGTCCGATTACTCAGGATGTGTATGTCAGCCCCTTGGGGGATGACAGTGGTAACGGTTTAACACCCGGCACAGCATTTCAGACAGTGCAGCATGCGTTAAGCCAGGTGTTCGGAACGGTTTCAGATCCTGTTACGGTTCATCTGGCCCCTGGAACCTATTCACCATCGGCGACCAATGAAACATTCCCGCTTCCCATGGTGAATTATGTGACCGTTTCAGGTTCTGATATGATTACGACGATTCTTGATGCCGAACTCTCGAGTTTTGGAGTAATGTTTTACACCGATGACAGTGTTGAACTGTCAGGTGTCACAATCAGCGGTGGTCAGGGAGAAAATGTTGGAGGTATCTATAGTATTGGCTCATCAGCTCTGATTTCCAACTGCACGCTTTCCAATAACACAGCCATTGTAACAGCCTCGTGGCTCTACGCCACCGGTGGGGGCATTTTTTGCTCGGGAGGTTCCCCGACTATCACCTACTGTACTTTTGAAAACAATGATGGATATTTTATGGGCGGCGGCATCGGTATCGTTGATTCGAGTCCTGATATTTCCCATTGTGCATTCAACGGAAATGATGCAGGCAGGGGTGGAGGGGTGGGCTACCGGTACTGCAATACCTTATCACCTATTACAAACAGTACATTTACCGGGAATTCAGCAGGTAGCGGAGGCGCCATCAGCGTCGAATCGAGCACCCCTGTCATTGGCGGTTCCAATGGATTGGGTAATCATTTTGATAACAATACAGCCACATTTGGAGCAGACCTGTGCTGCGAGGGGGTTCCATCACCTCAAATTAACGCACGTTATAACTCTTTTACGGGATATCATCTATCCGATTTTTACGTCCGGGTAAACGCCGCATTTGACCTCACCGGCTGTACCTCTGAATTAACTCCCATTACCCAGGATGTGTATATCTCCCCTTCCGGTGATGACGACGCCAATGATGGATTATCCGCAGGAACACCATTCAAAACAATACACCATGCGTTAAGCCGGATGTACGGTGATGCACTGAATCCAGTGACCATTCACCTGGCCGCAGGCACATATTCAGCGTCTGCAACCGGGGAACCATTCCCACTGCCTTTACTGAACTATGTCGAGTTTCAGGGAGCGGGCGTTTCTTCGAGCTTTTTGGATGCTGAGGATACTACGCAAATATTCAACGCGTCATACGTTGAAGGTGTTATATTATCAGATATTGCGTTTCTAAATGGATACAGCCTCTGGAATGGCGGAGCATTTGATCTTAGCAGATGCACAGTCACCCTGGAAAATTGTGATATCACAGGATGTTATTCACGTAGCGGCACCGGTATTTACAGCTATTACTCCCAGGTGAGCTGCTTGAATTGTAATTTCTCGAATAACATTGCGTATCTTCAAGGTGGAGGTATTTACAGCTCTGACTCGGAGCTGGATTTAATCGCATGCTCATTCACGACAAATTCAGCTGATACAGGCGGAGGATTATATCTGGAGGATGCGATATCCGCATCCATTTCAGACTGTATATTCACCGGTAATACCGCATCGGAATTCGGAGCAGGATTAGATTGTTTCCGTTCAGATCCCACTGTCACCAACTGCACCATCACCGGAAATAATGCAACAGATGCCGGCGGCGGGATCAACGCACGTGACTCGGCGCCTGTGATCATTCACTCGCTTATTTACTCAAACACGACGGATTCCGGCATTGGCAGCGGTTTGAATTGCACTGAAGGGTCCATGCCTACCATGCTGAACAGCACAGTCAGTGACAACACCGGCGGAGGTGTCTTTATCAGCTCTGATTCATCAGCTTTATTCACAGACAGCGTCATTTATGGAAATTCCGGACCCGACCTCTTGGCACCAATCGGTCTGGACATCACATATTGCAATATTGGTGGCGGGTATACAGGCACCGGGAATATCGATGCGGATCCACTGTTTACTACTGGAACAGAGGGTGATTTTTACTTGAGTCATCTCGACACCGGCCATGGATCGGACAGCCCCTGTATCGACACCGGCAGCGATCAATCTGCTAATATCTCGTTCTCCATGCCATATGGTGATATTTATATGAGTGAATTAACCACCCGGATTGATGATGAGATGGATTCCGATGCTGTTGATATTGGCTACCATTATTTCCCTGCAACATATGTAACACCAACACCTACAGTCACCCCAACATTTACTCCCGCACCAACTTTTACACCCCGTCCCATCCCATCGATGTCCCCGGCTGGAACCGGAACTCTGATTCTGCTACTCAGTGTCGTTATGTTGATCGCAATTCAGACAAAAAAGTAATTCACTGCCATCGCATATAGATTGTGTTCATGAGGACCCTGTGAAACATGTGCATGAAAAATCCGCGGATGTAACTTCTGAGATGTTCCGCTCACTCCTTACCTTTAACCCAAAAAATACCCCGGTACGTCCGTGACCCCCGGGGGTACGCCTCCAGGATAACTTCGTGGGGTATAGGAATACGTTCCGGTATGGAATGGGTCTGATTGAGAATGACGGATGTGAATTCCGGATCTGTTCCAGCAATGATTTTTTCCAGCCGGGATTGGGATGTTATTGGAGGGATAATCCAGTCCGCATACATGTAAAATGCTGCCCGGGTGGTCTGACTGAATTTCCAGCCGGCAATATGTGACCGCTCATCCCCGGGAATCCTGGAAACGAAATTTTCGGTTTCTGTTCGGAGGATCTGTTTTTTGTGGTCCAAAACATGAGCGGGTACCAGGAAGGCGCCGGTGTACAGTAAAGCCGAGGCGAGGATTATACATACCGGGCTGGTGATCTCCCTGCGCCTGAACCTCCGGAACAGGATGATCCCAAGAATGCATCCCAGACCGCACAGGACATTGCGGATGGAGAATGTGCTCAGAGGCGCTTGCAGAGTGATGGGGATTTGCGAGAGAAACGGCCGGGAGATCAGGGGGACGGCTGTAAAGATCAGCAGGAGAAAGACGCTGATTCCTGTGATGGTAAGGCTGTATCCACGTATCCATCGTGGTGTATATTGTCTCAGGAAATGTGCGGTGATCATGGCATATGCCGGAAGGACCGGCAGCAGATAGATATCCCGTTTGGTGCTGGGGATGGTCAGAAATATCAGGGAACCAACTCCCCAGGCAATCAGAAACAAGTGTTTCTGTTTTGTTTGCGCAGAAATGCTTTTGAACTGTTTAATGATCCGGGCAACCCACAATACCACGAAGGGTGACCAGGGAAGCGTATAAACCAGCATTGTTCTGACATAATACTCGGGATGTCCCGGATACATATGCCCTTTCTTAACGGCTTCTCCACTGGCCCGGCCGAAGTGGTTGACCCAGAACCATTCATGCCATACCTCGGGATCCACTGAATTTTTAAACATGAAAACCCATATGCCCGATAAGAGGAAGAATAGAACGGACCCTCCAAAAAGAAAAAACAGATCATTACTGAACCATCGTTTTTCCGGTGTGTAAAAGCGATCCAGAAAAAACAGTGCAGCGGCGGGGATAACAATGAGGATCGGTCCGATGAAGCCTTTGGAGAGAAATGCGCCGGCTGACAGTGTGCCGGAGAGAAGGAAAAATGCCGGGCGCCGGGAACAAAATCCTTCCACAAGTGACCAGACCGTCCCCATGACAAGGCAGGCCAGAGCGGCGTCCACGCGAATCCAGTGAAAATTTTCAACGAATCCGGCCATGGTGGCCAGTGCGGCGGTGGCCAGCAGAGCAGTTTCCCGATCGAAAAGGCGTTTTGCCGTGAACCAGGTGAAAACCAATACGCCCAGTCCCCAGAGGAGCGTGGAGAGTCTGACGGCGCCGGCTATACCCGTAATATTGCTGAATAATCCGACGCACAGGCTTCCCACAACGAAATACAGGGGCGGTTTTTCCACAAACGGGGTCCCGGCCAGGTGGGGAACAACATAATTACCGGTCTGATGCATTTCCAGGGCCATGGCGGCCACACGGGGTTCGTCGGGGGTCCAGACTTCCCGGTCGAATATACCCACGGTGCAGACCAGCAGACAGGCCAGCACGATCAGAACCTGATAGGGTTTCAAGTTGGTTTCAATCCCGGGTGCGGGTTGTGATTTCATTGTTATTTCACCATTCTTGTCGGTTTCATCAAACAAACTCATCAAAATTATCCGGTGTAATCACTTTGGTCTGACTTCCGGGATACGCATTTAAAAAACTTTTTGAAAATCGCACTTTTTTCGCCAAATTCCATTTGAATTCAAAAGCAGAGAGTTTTCCGTCACGGTCTTCGATGTAATCAATCTCCTGCTGTTGAGTCGTTCGCCAGAAATACCGGTTTGAGTATATATTGTTATAGTGGAGATATTTTATGCGTTCACTCATCAGAAAATTTTCCCAGAGCATACCAGTATCGTTTCGGAATGACAGCAGGTTAAAGTTATTTATAATTGTATTACGTATACCATTATCATAAAAATAGAACTTCCGACCTTTTTTAATTTCGTTACGGATATTACGGCTGAGAGCGGGGAGTTGGAATACGATAAATGCCTTTCCCATCAGATCAATATATTTTTCCACTGTCTGATTGTCAGCGCCGACAAGCTGTCCCAATTCCCTGTAAGAAACTTCACTTCCAACTTGCAGCGCAAGCGCTCTTAACAATTTTTCAATGAGGGAGGGACGCTTTATTTTTTCATATGTGAACAGATCCTTATACAGATAACTCCCGGAAAGCAGTTGAAGTGTCTCTCTTTCCTCCCCGCTTCGGTTCACCACTTCCGGATAATAACCATAAATCATCCTGTGCTCCAACAACCGCCGTTCTTCAAGGTAATCCGTATGTTCTGCAAGCTCGGAAAAGGAAAATGGATATATAATATGTTCATATTTCCGTCCAGTTAACGGCTCATAAATTTCTCCTGCCGATTCCAATGATGAAGAACCGGTGGCAATCACCTGAATATCTTTCAGCACATCAACAATCAGTTTTATGGTAATCCCAATATTTTTTATGCGCTGCGCCTCATCAATTACAACCAGCTTTTTGTTTCCGATAATTTTTTTGAGACGTGTTGAGGTGATATCTGAAAGAAGTTCACGAATATCCGGTTCATCTCCGTTTAACCATATAAAGGGGATACCGGAATCATCAACTATTTTTTGCGTCAATGTTGTCTTACCGACTTGCCTGGGCCCCAGAACAAGGATGGTTTTGCCCTTAAAAAGTTGGTTCCTGATCTTTTCTTCAATTTCCCTTTTTATCATATTATGCGATTCCATTCTGTAAATAGTATAATAATTTGCGATTGCTTTCGCAAGATTTGTTTGGGTTCTCGTGAAGAGGAGTGGTTTATGAGATGTTACCAGGAGGGAAATGCATACTTCTCCACTACAGTGACGTGCTTGCAGAAAACCAGGACCATTTTTTGATATTTCAAATTATGGTTCGTACCATTTTCCGATTTATCCTAGTTTGGTCTTTACTCCTCCTTGTGTCTTTGTTATTATCAAAAGATGAAACGCATTTACTCAAAAATCCTTGATGATCATTTTGAAAACAACCGGCAGATGGCATTTGTGTCCGGACCTCGCCAGGTCGGCAAAACAACTGTTGCCCGGAGTAATGTCGGAGATTCCGATCTGTATCTCAACTGGGATCGGCAGAGAGACAGGCGATTCATTACAAGCGGACCGGAGGAGATCGCCATCCATGCAAAACTGGATCATTTGGAAACGGAAAATCCCATGGTTGTGTTTGACGAGTTACACAAGTATGGTCGCTGGAAAAATTTCCTGAAAGGTTTTTTTGACACATATCATGATCAATGCCGCATCCTGGTGACCGGGAGTTCACGGATGGATGTATATAAACGTGGCGGCGACAGTCTGATGGGCCGATATTTTCTTTACCGGATGCATCCGTTATCACCTGCGGAATTAACAGGTGAGGGTACTCTTGAAGCTGAAATTCAAGCGCCTTCAGCCGTAAAAATGGACGTCATCGAAACGTTGCTGCAGTTTGGTGGTTTTCCGGAATCGTTATCGAGAGGTACAACACGGTTTTACAACCGCTGGTCACGGCTCCGGATGGATCAACTTGTTCGAGAAGACCTGAGGGATCTCACGCGTATCCAGGAACTTGGCCAAGTTGCTGTTCTGGCTGAACTATTACAGAATCAGGCAGGCGCGCTTTGCAATATGAGCACATTGGCAAAACAGGTTAATGCTGCAGTGGACACGATCCAACGCTGGATTGCTGCGTTGGAATCGCTGTATTTTTGCTTTTCGATCCGGCCATGGTTCAAAAATGTCGCCAAATCCCTGCGAAAACAACCCAAGATATATCTTTGGGACTGGAGCCACATTTCTGATCCCGGAGCGAAACGTGAAAATTTTATAGCATCAATGCTTCTTAAATCTGTTCACTTCTGGACAGATATCGGATTAGGCAACTATAAACTTCACTACTTACGCGATAAAACGAAACGGGAAGTTGATTTCCTCATTGTTAAAGATGGAATCCCATGGTTTCTTGTGGAAGTTAAATCATCCGGCGCTAAACGCATCTCACCCGCCCTGGTATATTTCCATCGGATTTTGGGAACAACCCATGCCATCCAGGTTGTGTTCGACGGGAGTTATGTCGAGAAAGACTGTTTTGGTGAAAATCGACCCATCATTGCTCCCGTTCAAACATTTTTATCGCAGTTGGTGTGAATCATCTCAAAATCCTGAGAGGCGATCATAGTGTTTTATTGGGAACTGATACCAAAATGGTAACACAACGCCAGGGGTTGCGATGACCACTTGTCACTCGAGCTCAAAGCCCTGAAACCATTGCATTCCTCATACCCGGTGACATCCCTGAAAACCATAGGAGATCATATCCGGAGGAAACGGATGGACTTGGGGCTTCTGCAGCGCGAATTGGCTGAATTAATCGGTGTCGCTGCGGCTACGATTCACAATTGGGAGTGCTCGCATGCTCGTCCAAATTCAATGCATATCCCGAAGATCTTCGAATTCATGGGATATGATCCTTTCGATGGGGAGCTGGATTCCGGTTATTCGACGATATGCAAGATGACATTCGGCGACCACATCCGCAAAAAAAGGTTAGACCTGGGCATTACCCAGAGGAACCTTGCTAAACAAATGGGAGTTTCAGTTGATGCGATCCGGGATTGGGAGAAAGATCGAACAAAACCACAAACCGAACATCAAAACAAGATTGTTGATTTCTTTGAGTATAATCCATATCACGTTCGGGATGTGCAATGTGGTGGTTCTATGTAACGCATGTCAGAACAGATCTTACCTGGCACCAGGGTCAATCAGCAGATCAACAAACAGTACGCCTTTATTCGCAGTGCTGTACAAGGGTAACAGGCCAGTAGGAATTTCTCGAAAGCGCGTTGTCTGATTTTTGTTTTTCGGCACATTATGGTAAACTGAAACCAGATTAGTGGTGTTTGTTTGGAGATAAAAGTAGAGAAATAGGTTTTCATCAGAATGAAATTTAGTGAACTGGTTAAATTGTTGAAAAGAAACGGATTTAGAATCATTAAAGAGAAGGGTTCCATCCGTTATTATAGCAAATCGGGTTGTCAAAACCTTATCAGAGTTGATTATCATGGTTCAAAGGAGGTTCCAACAGGTACATGTCATGCAATACTTAAAGCTGCTGGAATCAAAGGATCAAAAGGAGGGAAAATAAATGCTTAATCTTCCATATTCATTAATCATTGAGGCTACTGCTGAACCTGATTTCTTTGGTTTTTACTCGCCGGATTTAGAAGGTTTCTCAGGTATTGGTCATTCAGTGGAGGATTGTATCTATAAAGCCAGGTGGGGGATGAAGGAACACATTGCCTTGTTGGAAGAACAAGGTTTGCCCGTTCCCTCAAAAAATGCAGATCCGAAAGTCATTATTCAGAATGAGAAAAAATTGACCGCAGCCTGATCGATTGATTGTGAGTGATCAAAAATTCGCATAACGAATGCATCAACCTGACACGAAAAATGCAATAATATATCTGATGACCAGAGGGCGAGACGCTGGAAACCGGCAAAAAGAAAATGCAACCCCAGGGGTTCATGGCGGTGATGCGCATGAAACGGGTTCCCCTACAGCCGGACCCTTTTCTTCCGTGTCCGGAACCGCTCGTACAGGCCCCACAGGATCAGTACCGGACCCAGGGCAAATGCCGCAGCGGCGCCACCCACCATACTCCCAAGAATCTTTTTGGTGAGATCATCCTTGAACTGGTCGTCACTGATCATATAAGTCCATGTGGCGGAGGGCCCTTTCAGTCCGGCGGTTTCCAGGTCAAATCCTTCTTCCGTGAAGACGGCGTCCCGGAGGATCTCGCCGGGCATCGTTTCAATCCGTGCCAGGAGCCGGGTAAACTCATCGGCCATCCGTTTCTGAAAGGTGAATAACGGGTCCTGGTTACCCAGCTTGACCAGGTGGATACCTTCCCGGACGTCGGAGATCCATGCCAGGTGATCCGCCCAACACAGGTCGATTACTGCCAGTTGGACGTCTCTTTCTGTAGATTTGAGTGTATCAGGATCCATCTGTCGGGAGAGTATTTGATATTGTTCAGGCCATAGGGTTTCCAGGATGGATTCGGTATCTTTGCCGGTGAGAATCCGGTGCCGCATGGTCATCACCACATCCCGCTGCTGGTCCACAATGTTTGAATAATTCAGGAGGGTTTTTCGTATTTCACCGTTCTGACCGTCGATGATCCGCTGGGCCCGGGCGATTTCACGGTGAATCACCGGGTTATGAACCGGGTCCGGCTGCGGTTGCGGGTGGAACCGTTTAGGAATGAGATTCTTAACCCGGTACCGTACCATGAGATCGTCTTCCAGGCTGATGAAAAACCGGGATGATCCCGGATCACCCTGACGGCCGGCACGTCCCCGGAGCTGATTATCGATCCGGATGCTTTCGTGACGGTTGGTGCCGATGACATAAAGGCCGCCCAGACCGGCCACCTGTTCATAATGTTCCTGATCCGGTCCGCCAAGGCGGATATCCGTACCCCGGCCGGCCATGTTGGTGGAAATAGTGACGGCGCCGGGTAACCCCGCCCGGGAGATGATTTCCGCTTCCTGTGCATTATTTTTTGCATTGAGGATAGTGCAGGGGATGCCGGTATTTTTCAGGGATTGAGCCAGGATTTCGGATTCACTGACACTGGCAGTACCGACCAGAACGGGTCGGTCGGTGTTGTGAACCCTATGGATTTCATCGATAAGTGCGGTGTGTTTGGCATCCCGGTGAGAAAACACCCGATCGGGATGATCCATCCGGATATTGGGACGGTTGGGTGGGATTACTGTCACTGTGAGATTGTATGCGCTGAAAAATTCATGGGCGGCTGTTTGCGCAGTCGCTGTCATTCCGCAGATTCGGTCATACTGCATTAAAAAATGCTGAAGCGTGATGGATCCCAGTATCCGGCCCTGATCTTTAAGACGGATGCTTTCTTTGGCTTCCACCGCTGCCTGGAGTCCGTCGGGCCAGTGCCGATTATCCGCAACCCGTCCGGTGAACTCATCGACAATCTCCACATTACCGTCCCGGACAATATAATCCCGGTCCCTTTCCAGAAGCACGTCTGCGTGGAGGGCACAGTTCAGGGCACAGAGCACGTCGGAATGATCCGGATCATGCAGATTGGGACAGTTCAGGACGTCCTGGACCCGGTCGATACCGGCATCCGTGAGATGAATATTCCGGGCATACTCGTCGATATCGTAATCCGTCCCGGGTTCCATGGTCCGGACGAACCGGGCAATGGCATAGGGATCCTGACCGGTCGGCCGATCACCGCCGGCAATGACCAGGGGCATCCGGGCTTCATCGATCATGATGAAATCCGCTTCATCCACCATGGCAACATGATGTCTGTGGTGAACGATCGCCTCTGAATCCATGGCAAGATGGTCCCGCAAGTGATCGAATCCCGCTTCCCGGGCGGTGGCATAGGTAATCTCTTTCCGGTATGCCCGGCGGCGCTCATCCGGTGTGGACGTCTCCTGAATGAATCCCACGGACAGTCCGAGAAACTCATATACAGGACCCATCCACCGGGCATCCCGCCGGGCAAGATAATCGTTGGCAGTGAAAATGTGGACGCCCTGCCCGGACAGAGCACTCATATATGCCGGGAATATCGCCGCCAGTGTTTTCCCTTCCCCGGTCTGCATCTCCACAAGCCGACCCCGGTACAATGCGATTCCCGCCATGATCTGGACGTCAAAGGGAGTCATGTCAAGGATCCGCCGACAGCTTTCACGGACCAGGGCGGCGGCGGGAACGATCAGGGTATCCGGATCTGTCCCCTGGGAAATCTGCTGAGCCAGCTGTTTTGACCGGGCCTGCAGGTCGTTGTCCGGTAAAGTGATTAGAGATTCGCTTACAGTCAGAATTTCAGCCAGAGCATCCCTGTATGGGGAAAGATTGAACTCCAGGGGCTGCCCCCGGGCTTTACTCAGGAGATGACGAAAATTCATCGGGATGGCCGGTGCATGGAATGCTCCTCTCATGGCAGAGACAGGCAGTTTCGCATAGGGAAGCATATCAAAAATTTTGAAGAAAATGCACGAATTCCACTTCTTTTGACTAATTCACCCCAAAGCACGGTTCATGATTGAAATGGGGATCAAATTGTGCCGTGCCGACCCCGGATTTCAGCGGAAAAAAGACCGGCCGCGTCTTTTTTTCAGATGGGCTGGACATTGGAAAAAGCCGACTTATAATGGGGGCGTTTTCAGATTTACCACCTGAATTTTTCAGGCGGAAACACCCATGGGAGGATGCCATGAAGATCAGAAAAAAAGTGAAACTTGAACCGTCAGGTGTGGACCTGATCCATAACCCGAAACTCAACAAAGGTACGGCCCATACCGATAAGGAACGGGACAGGCTGGGATTACGGGGACTGCTGCCCCCCCGGATCGCCTCCCCGGAAGAGCAGGAAAATCGTGTCATGGGGAACCTGGACCGGGAGACATCCGGTTTAGGGAAATACATGCAGTTGATTGCGCTTCAGGACCGGAACGAAACCCTTTTTTACCGGGTGCTTCAGAATAATATCGAAAAGCTCATGCCCATCGTTTATACACCGGTGGTGGGCCAGGCCTGCCAGGAATACGGTCATATTTTTCAGCGGCCCCGGGGATTGTTTATTACCACGGAGGATCGGGGCCGGATGGTTGATGTGCTCAGGAACTGGCCGGAACCGGATGTGGGTATGATTGTTGTCACGGATGGTGAGCGGATTCTGGGACTGGGTGATCTGGGTGCTGAGGGCATGGGTATCCCTGTGGGAAAACTGACGCTTTATACTGCCTGTGCAGGTGTTCACCCATGGATCTGTCTTCCCATTACCCTGGATGTGGGCACCAACCGTGAAGAACTCCTCGATGATCCCCTCTATATCGGTCTCAGACAGAAACGGATTACCGGGGACGAGTACGATGATTTCATTGAAGAATTTATTCAGGCTGCACGGGAAGTGCATCCCCAGGCCGTTATACAATTTGAAGATTTCAGTAATAAAAATGCGTTCCGGCTCCTGGAAAAATACCGGAATCGTATCTGTACATTCAATGATGATATTCAGGGCACCGCCTCAGTGATCCTTTCCGGTGTTTACTCATCATTACGTATTACCGGGAAAAAACTCACGGATCAGAAATTTCTGTTCCTGGGCGCCGGTGAAGCCGGGATTGGTATCGGCGATCTCCTCACATCCGCATTTATGGAAGCGGGGCTGTCGGAAGCCGAAGCCCGTGAACGGTGCTGGTTTGTGGATTCCCGGGGTCTGGTGGTGAAGAGTCGGACAAATCTGCAGGTGCATAAACTTAAATTTGCCCATGATCATGAGACTTTGCCGGATCTCCTTTCCGCAGTGAAAGCCCTGAAACCCACCGGGATCATCGGTGCATCCGGGCAGCCGCAAACCTTCACACAACCCATTGTGGAAGCCATGGCGGAAATTAATGAACGGCCTCTGGTGTTTGCGTTGTCCAACCCCACATCCAAAGCGGAATGTACGGCGGAACAGGCTTACCAATGGAGTGACGGCCGGGCCATCTTTGCCAGCGGCAGTCCGTTTGATCCCGTGGAGTACAAGGGAAAAACCTATGTATCCGGCCAGGGTAACAACGCCTATATCTTTCCCGGCGTGGGTCTCGGTGTCATCGCATGCGGGGCGAAACATGTCACGGATGAGATGTTCTCCCGGGCGGCGAAAGCCCTTGCGGATAATGTGGAAGAAGCCGATCTGGCTTCGGGCTGCATCTATCCGCCACTGACTAAAATCAAAGAAGTTTCGGCCATTATTGCCGCTGCCGTGGCAGATGTTGCCTATGCGCGAGGGCTCGCCACCGTGGATAGACCGGACGACCTCCTGGCATTCATGAAATCACAGCAGTATCAACCGGATTACGACTCTTATATCTGAGATTCAGAAGTAATATTGGATTAAGCAGTATTTTACATCGTCCAAATCTCAATGACCCGACAGGGACGTCGGGTCTATAAGCTTTATCCCATTGATTTTGACCGCCGGCATGGACTTGTGCATAAAATCCAGCAAAGTCCATGCCGGCGGTTTCGAGACAATTAAAATGCCTTGTAGCCCGGCCGTCCCCGGCCGGGCATAGGAAATCCATAATCTTCAGCAGGATCATTGCGTTCAAAGCGGTTCCGGACACATCGCAATCCCTGTAATATTCCCTCCGTCAACCGTAATTCCGATATCCGGCCAGCATCCGAAGGGATTGCAGCCCGGTGTTGCTGAAATCCAATACTCACCATTGGGAACATCGTCGAAACTGAAAAATCCGCTGTTCACATCGGATGTTGTGTACCACCCAAGGGGTAACAGCTCGATGCCCCATCCCCGCATATATCCCATGCAGTATTCCGGAAACTCATAGATATTGCCGGATACCGTAAATCCCTGATTGGGAGTCGGCGTGCCCGTTGGTGTGACCGTGGGCCAGGGCGTCGGCGTAAATGTGGGGGTGGATGTGGGAATGATAATGGGATCTTCACAGTCCGCCAACCCCAGGGCTGCCAGGAACACCGCCTGGGCATCACCGGCCGTCACGTTATCATCACCGTTGCAATTCGCTGCGCAATGTTCATCCCACGTGGGAGCATATGAACCCAGGGCGATAGAAAACGTCATCTGCGCGTCCTCAGCAGAAATTTCAAAATTCAAATTAACATCCCCGGTGTGAAGACATACCGGTGTCGGCGTCGGATCAATTCCGTGGAGATGAATGGTCTGATCACCCGTTATCTCATGCTGGACCTGGCCGTTGCACCAGTGATCAGAGATTGTTTCCCCGAAAAATATATAACCGCCGGTTACACCGTCAGAAGGCGGAAGAACCGTGCAAGACGTCAGCGCATGATCCCAGGTATAGGTTGTTCCCACGAGATTGTCCCAGGGCGGAGCCGTGACCTGCCAACCCTCCGGGAGCGTCTCACTGGTCTGAATCACACTGGCCGTGCCGCCCTGGTATGAATAGTAAATGTCGAACACTTCACCACCAGTGCAACTCTCCGGCAGATTCCGGCTCAACCATGCCATTTCCGGGATACAGGTTGAAAATGATCCATCTGCGGTTCCAAAACCTGCCAGATCATCTTCCAAATCAGATAAAAGAAGGTTTGTAGACCATCCGTCAGCCGGATAGAATGCAAGAAGAATCAGCGTATCATCGTTTCCAAAGGGAATACCTGTCGTATCAGATCCGCTGATTTCAAGATTGCCCGGGCTGAGTTCCGTGACATCAAGCACGTCAAACCCGGAACTCAGTACACCCGGTTCGAAACCCTCGTAGGTTAAAGCCCCGGAATCAAAATTAAAACGGAAAGAAAAGTCATTGACATCAGTTTCTGAATTCTCGAGCTGAACAGGTATTTGAGTAAGCCCGTACGCCGGACCCGAATGGTGATCCACCCACAGCAAATCCTCGGCCATTGCCGCCGGACCGATTATCAACGCTGACAATAATATCAATAATTCTATTTTGTGCCATTTCATCGCTTCTCCTCCATAAATCCTTGAACTCATAATGCTACGGACAGGACGCAGCCGATCTTCAATAAATCTATTCTGCAATTACCGTTCCAGATTGATTAGTGCTGGATATAATGGATAAACGGGGGAAATTCCGTGGAGAACCGGATCCTGATTACAAAATATGTAATTCAAAAAACGAAAGAGACCACAAGATTACTGTGAAGAAATTCCACCGTTTCGGCAGATGTTGTCCGTCAATGATTCAGTCCTGACTCGACACTAATAGTATCCGAAGTAGCATACATCCAAATCGCCCAGCATTTCCGATGTCGCGGGCTGAAGAATCGCAGCCATGAATCGCAGACCCATTCCCTGACCGCAGTTTCCAGGCCAGGTGAATGCCGGAATGATTTCCATTTCAGATGGTCCATGGGGGAGATCGATGGTGAAATTGTCGATTCCGGATTCCAGGGGGATCCAGCCCGGGAGCGACCAGAACTGACCAAATGCCTCCAGAAGGACAAAAACCCTGGCATTATCCAGAGGGATCAGAGGGTTGCAAAGGGTGGCGTTGAGACAAAAGATGTCACCGGAGCAGAACGTCTGCCGGGGCATATTCAGGGTGATACCCATACGGTTACATATGGATTGGTTTCTGAAAATATGAAGTTCCGAGTCGATTGTTCCGACGAAAAGATCCGGATCAGCGTCATTGTCGAGATCGGAAAACCGTGTAAACGCGGTTAATTCAAGCGTGTTCGAAATCCAGACAGGTGTTTGGGTAAGATTGCCCGAAACATTGCCGTATATGATATCCTCCTGTTCCCCGAGCACCGGTGATCCGCTCCAATAATAAGAATAGTTGCCGAACACAAGTTCAGGAAAACCGTCACCATCAACATCCGCCCAATCCACACTGTGGGAATCAGATTCGGATAGACTTTCCCATGATGGGGTGGTGCTCACGACGCCGGCAATGTTCTCCAGAAGCAGGTTTGTTTCCCAGATTCGTGCAATGGCAATATCGAGATCACCGTCCAGATCCGGATCGCCCAGTGCAAAATCCTCGGCATAATAGGTGAGACCCGCGCTGGTCTGCCATGACGGTGTTGTCTCCAGATCTCCGGAATCATTATCGTAGATCAGGAGAGATCCACCGAAGACCAGCAATATCAATTCAAGTTGATTATCACCATCCAAATCCGCCAGTTCGAGTTCCGAAGTCAACCGGGATTCACCGATCCAGGAGGGTGTACTGTTGAGTATTTGAGTGGAAGAACCAAAGTACGCGACGGATACTTCATTAAAGCAGCCCAGCATGACATCTCTGAGACCATCTCCATTGATATCCCCAATGGCTGCATCGGACACATAGTGTGGTTGGGAATACCAGTCCGGGGTTGTTGCCGGACTGCCCGTGGTATTCCTGAACAGTTCTCCGGGCCGGGGTATGTTTGTCTCACCATCCCAAATGTAATTAAAGAGGAGCAGATCCGGATAGGTTTCTCCGGTAAAGTATCCCGTCGTTACTGTGGAAATTCTGGCGCCGTCAGTTCGCTGATACGTCCAACCGGGTTCAGAATTGAAGGATCCGCCTGAATTCCAGTATATCTCAATTCCGGTTTCATCTTCTGTGATTGTGATAAGATCCGGCAACTCATCACCGTTCATATCCACTATGTCATACATGGTACTGTTCAGAACCGGACCGAACCAATCCGGTGATCTGTCCAGGGGCAGATCCGGTCCCGGTGTCGGTGTGGCCGGCGGCCATGTAGGTGTTGCCGTGGCGGGAGCACTCTGCCGGTATTCCTGCAAAAACAGATCCCATCCGGTGTCGGTCAGAAATCCCAGATTACTGGTTTCATAAGCATCGATATAGGCACTGCCGACCTGGGGGAAATATATTGTCAGACCGTGACCACCATCCTGCTCAATACCATGCCATTCAGCAATAACTGCTTCGTCCAGTGCCTGCAAAACCGCCGCCAGATCTGTGACAATATCCGGGTTGGTTTCCAGCTGACTGTATTCTTCTGCAAAATCATAGAGATCTCCCAATTGCCAGAATTCCTCATCTATGATGCCGTACATCTCTGTGAGTTCCCGGGCGGCATAAATATTTTCATAACAGCCGGGCAGATTGTTCCGCATATTAGATGAGAGTGATGCCATGGCGGTGCCCAGGGCATCCAGTCTATCGGAGCGAATAGCGGATTCCGTGAAATACTCCTCATAATTTCCGCTACCCAGATTGTTCTCGAAGGTCAACTGAATAATGGATTCCGAAAGTGAGTAAATATCCACAGCAGGTGTATCATTCAGGATATTTCGGATATCATCCATCACATCGTGCCAGACAAGATAATTACTGGATTCCGGACTGCCGATGGTTACATCCGTCAGGTCTTTCAATTGGTAGGCTGCTTCCAGGTTTCCCATGAGACACGGTGCTGTATACATCAGGATATCCACAGGGTTACTTTCGGTCAGTGCCTGCCGGAATCCATCTATGGGTAACATATTGAAATTCGGATCTTCTTCCCCGCCGGCCCCCATCCATGCGCCACCATGACCATAGACGGCCAAAATGGTGCGGTCGCCGTGATAGTTTGTGTCGGCGTAACTCACGAAATCACGTAAAGTGGTATAATCCGACATGCTGAGCTCACCCAGGTCTGCGAGTACCGTGGGTGTGTGGTCAGCTTCGATGTAGTACAGCGTTGTGGTCATATCCGGTGTGTCTCTAAGGACCAGAACATTGATATTGGGCCCACTGTTCACCTTTTCCGAAAACCAATCGAAAATATCACCAACCCCCTGGTCCGCGCAGTCATACAGCAGGACCGTCCAAGGTTTGGGATCCCGATCAGTGTCAGACCGAAGGTTCCAGCACGGTTTCCTGATGGAAGAACGCTTCTCACCGACGCGGGAATGCCGAGACCGGATCATTTCATCGATTTTGGGAATAAGCTGCCGGGAACATTCCGGATTGAATGTGATTCCACAGGCATTCTCATCTGTCTCAGAGAGGTGATGATCCGGGTTCTGAGATAAAGGTGCGATTTGAGCCGGAACCGGCATACCGGCAACAATGATACACGTCAGGCAAATAAAGAATATTTTATTTTTCATAAAGATGACTCCTTTATGGAGATTTGAGTGATGATTGTTTTCATGACGAAATCTCCAGTATTACCGGTATCCGAAATACCAGATATCCAGCTTGCCCATGAGTCGAGTACATTGGGGATCGGTCATGGCGCCATAAATTCTGAGATCGGACGCTGAACCTGGAATTGAAGGCCATAAAAATTCCGGCAGTACTGTTAACTCAGATATGCCGGGATAAATATCCAGTGTGTAGTATCCGATACCTGCATTCAGGGGCTGCCAGGTTGGTGCACTGAAGAAATTACCGAAAGCTTCCAGAAGTATGAAAACCGGTGTGTTTTGCAGTGTGTCATCGGGATTACAGAGCGTTGCTGTGAGGCAGCATGGATCTCCGGCACAGAAATTTGTTTCGGGCATCCAGAGTGATAATCCGGTTTCCCTGCATTTCCCTGTTTCATTGAAATGGATTTCGAAATCTTCATCAAGACATGCAAACAAATCCAGGGTCGAATCACCGTTGAAATCCTCAAACCGGATACCCTGAAAGTTACGGGAATTATTGGACACCCAGGCCGGGGATTCCGACAGAGTTCCGGAATCATTGTAATAGACAAATGCGTGATCGCCACCATATCCGTACTGCTCCAGCCAGCTGCCGGCAAATGCCAGTTCGGGAAAACCGTCCCCGGTGAGATCCCCGGCGCTGACATACGTGTAGTATGTTTTATCGATGAGGTCTTCGCTGGGTGAATGAAACCATTGTGGTTCTGATTCCGGAGTTCCATTGATATTCTTGAATACCACGGAGGGTGATTTCCATCCTGCTACCACAATTTCAGGATAACCATCCAGATCCAAATCCACCGTCTCAACACTTAGTCCGTACATTTCGTGTTCCGTCTGCCATGATGCGGTGGTTTCCAGAATGCCGTCCTGATTGTAAAATACTTTCAGACAGGGGGATGAAATCTGCGATACGACCAGATCAAGATCACCATCTTTGTCCATGTCAGTCAGATTACAGTCCGCACCGGTTTCATCCGGCGCACTGGACCAGAACGGTTCCGATTCAAATTTACCGTCCAGGGATCCACGATATGCCACACATGGTCCTGTCACAGAAGGCATGACGACATCCGGGATTGTATCTCCATCAATATCACCGACTGCGCCGTAATAGACGCAATGTGCACCGGAATTCCAACATGATTCTGTCTCCGGAATACCATTGATGTTCTTTATCAGGAAACAGGATATCATTTCAGTATTGTATCCGCCACCGAACAACAAAATGTCCGGAAAGCCGTCTCCTGCAAGATCACAGGTCTCAATACCCGTGACATAGTGTGCAGAAGTTGCCGGTATCTGCCACCCGGGATATGTGTGAAGACCATTTCCTTGATTGTAATAGATACGAAAACTGGATAGATTTTGGACGACCATAAGATCCATCGCGCCGTCATTATTGAAATCGGCTGATGTAAAATATTCAGCATTGTTCCCATATGACCGCCATGACGGTGAATCTTCCAGGGGAATCACCGGTCGATACGCCGTATCTCCCAGACAGTTCACACCGATTAAAACCACCATCAGAATCAATCCCCATACTCTCGAGATCTGAGTGAATACTTTCATATATAACCTCCCTTGAAAAGATATCCCATTTCCCAAAATGCAAAATTGGTACCGAACACTACTCAACGAAATTTCATCCCGGTATCGCTCATTATTCTCCCGGGTGAAAGTATTGGATTCCCTAAGTAAACTCCCGGGCTGATCTCCTCGATTATATTAAAATGTAATGGATTATACCAAAAGCAGAAAACAATCGGCATTTATACCCTGTGTCGATTATGAGAAAAACACTGTCCGATTATGGGACGGTGCGGAGCAGGTCTGGAGTTACCCGTTATTAGAGTTCTGTATATTGTCAATTGTTTCCAGCACTTTGGCCAGGCAGGTTCCTCCATGTGACTCAAAATGTTTCCTGGCTTGATCGCGGGACGCTTGCAGGATAGTCCATCGTTCAGGTGTTTGTTTTATCAACCACATACACCTGTCATATTCCAACTGGAAGGAGATTCGTTCCTCATCCCAGTCGGATCGATTGAATTCACTGTGGAGGGTTTCCAGGATTCTCATGGCTTTTTCCAGTGCTGTAATGCATTCCGGGTACTGTTTCATTTCTGAAAAAGCGGATGACCGGCAGTGATAAGCCAGTGCAAGGGATATGGCATCTTCCGGGTGTCCGCGCTCAATCACCCAGCGTCTGGCGTACGCAAGTGCCTTTTTGCCTAGCATCAAGCCCTCTTCGGGTTCTCCCGTTCCCGACAGGAATCCTGAGGCGTTGTAATAGGTCAGTACCAGGTCGGGAATAAGTTCGATCCGATTTTCCTGATCAATGAGTCGTTCCCAGATCTGAATGGCTTTTTGGAAATATGGGGTGACGTCATCTGTGAACTCAAGAGCCTGTTGAAACAGCGCCCGGTTCATGTACACCATGGCGAGATTGGGCCGGTACTGCCGATGGCCTTTCTGAAACACCAGATCTTCCAGGATTTCCATGGCGTGGTGGTTGACATCTTTTGCCCGGATGAAATCATTCATGTACCAGCAAGTCCCGGCTTGATTAAGCAACACACGGGCCAGGTCAAATTGCACCTGCTCTGATGCATCGATGGTCAGCAGTTTTTCAAGGAGATCAACGGCTTTCTGAAAATTGGCCAGAGCGTCCAAAAATTTTTCCTGGCGGTTCAGTATATTTCCTTCATTCATATAGGCGAGAGCAAGATCCCGAGTGTGGAACTCATTCCCCGGCCGGCAACTCAAATCATGATAAATTTCAATGCTCCGGTGATTGTTTTCCAGAGCGCTTTCAAGTTGTCCCAGATCCATAAGATCCACGGCTTTATTGAGATGACAATCGGCTTCATATTTGGCCGTATAATCGTATTCCGGTTCATGATGGAGGGATTCAAAAATTCCGATGGCTTCATTACACATGGCAATGGAAGTTTTAAGCTGTCCCAGTATTCCCAGGGAATTGGAGACATTCAGAAGGGTTTTACCCAGTACGATTTTCATCGTGGATGACGGGTCACCTGCAACCAGGTTCCGGCGAATTTCCAGGGATTTTTCATAAAATTCCATAGCGCCCTGATCATCACCGCAATCACCCATGACAAAGGCCCGGTCCATATACGCCGCTGCCAGGTCATCTCCGGATTGTAAAATGCCGTCCCTGTTGCATATTCCCGTATAAATATTGATGATTTCATCATACGTTTGTATGGCCCCCGGCAAATCACCGATATCTTTTTGAATAAGACTCATCTGCATGAGGAACCGGCCTAACTCCGCTTGAAGATCGGTTCTGCCGCCAGTGATCATGGAACGGTATAATTGGTGTATCTCAATAAAATGTTCCAGGTCCGCCATTCCCCGGGCTCTGCGGGACAGCTGGGCATAATGTTTGGCTCCGGTTACGGGAGGTGGATCGGTTCCGGCGGCGGTATACACTTTCTTCCGCCATACTTCGGGATCGTCCCATGGGTATCCGCTGATGGTCCGGCGATCCAAAGGTGATGCTTTTCGGGAGGGACGGCTGAGTTGAATCTCAGGGTTTGGTCTGTGATAGGGCAAACCGGTGATTTGGGTGTGGATATGAATCAGGGCATTCGCCGCTTCATTGATTGATGCCCAGCGATCGTTGGGATCAGGTGCAAAACACTTCTGAAGGATTTCCGCACATCCTTCCGGCAGAGAGGGTCTTCCCGATGGCGGATTCCGGATATATTCCTCAAGAACAGCCGGCGCCAGTATCCCCACCTGCCATGTGACCCCTGATGTGAACATCTCGAGGATGGTCACACCCCAGCTCCAGATGTCCGTGGCATGACTGAGTCTTTCCTGGGCGGCCTGTTCGGGTGAACAGTATGCCGGGGTCATGCCGCAGGTGGTGACCAGACCCTTGCCTGAATCCCCTGTGGTGGATGACCTGTCCGTCTGTTCGAATCGCAGTCCCGCCAGACCAAAATCCGTGACTCGGGCGGTGCCGTCTGTGTCCATCAGAACATTTCCTGATTTTACATCCTGGTGAACCATACCCCGGGAATGGGCGCAGTGCAGACCCCGGGCAATCTGAATGGCAATGTCCAGGATCTCGGGGACAGATGTGAGTTTATTCTCCAGGACCCATGACCGAAGTGATCCACCGGAAACCACCTGTGAAAAAATTGTCAAACGGTCTTCAATGGTACGGACAAACAGGCAGGGCGTGAGATTGGTGTGCGGGGGCAGGTCGATCCACGTGCGAATTTCCCGCATGAAACTCCGTCGTTTCACCGGATCACCCAAGCGATCGGCCGAGAGTGTTTTCATGGCGTATACATCGGTATCAAACGATTGGGACCGAACGAGATACACCGTGCCCATGCCGCCCTTCCCCAGAATACTCTCGATGCGATATTCCCCTAATAAAATTTTCCCGGGCTGCCAGATTTCCAGGGGTGTTGTCTGCCCGCCGGATTGTGCTGCTTCTGTGCGGGGTCCAGATAAATCTTGGTTTTCAATTGGGTCAGAATGATTGTCGATCATTTTTCTTGCTTTTTACCGGATAAACAGTCCATAAACCCTGATTCCGCAACTTGCTTCGTCAGCATGGGAGTTACAATAGCACTGGGCATCAGCGGGATCCTTGCCGTCTTCAAAATTTCCCAGTCCCTGATGATAACCGCCATCGCCACCGTTGAATCCGAACATGCAGGAATCATCTTGACCCGGATCAGCGGGTGATGATGTTTCTTTAAACCCGATAGACGTGGCTGCGGGACACGTGCCCAGACAGGAGTATTCATGATCATCGTAAAGCCAGGGGAAGTACTCGGATGTGAGGGATGTTGCAATGTCACATCTTTTTGGTGAACAACTCGAAGTCCAGGCGTAATTATGAAACCGCCAGTACAGGGACTGGTCCCCGTCGCTGCAATTATTCAGTGTGACATAATCCGTGGTAGTAACAATAGTACTCAGCATGAATTCATCACCCCGCACATCAAAGTATGCGGAATTCCGCATTTCAGTTTCGGTGAGTTCTGCTGAATTGCCCCAGGTCGTCAGATCGTCGTTGTATGCCGCCCAGGTCCACTGTTCCGAGGCGGAACTGATCCTGGAAATCAGGGTCCAGCCGCCGCCTTCAGTGGTCATATCGCAGTACACACGATATGGTACATCGCCGCCAATCCCATCAGGATCGATCCAGTAGACACCATCCCCGGTGGATTGGCCGGTGTTCAGAATGTCTTCACAACTTATGTGAAGTGGCTGGGAAGCCGTTTCCCGAATGAACAGACCATAATACCGACTGCCGCAACTGGCTCCATCGCCATGGGAGTTACAGTAGCATTGGGCATCTGCAGGATCAGCGCCGTCTTCGAAGGTACCCAGGCCCTGATGGTAACTATTATGACCGCCATTGTGTCCGAATAAGGCGGAATCATCCATCCCCGGGCTGGCAGGTGACGATGTTTCTTTGAATCCCACGGAATCACCGGAGGGGCAAGCACCCAGACAGGTAAATTCATGATCGTCATACACCCAGGGGAAATATTCCGTCACACTGGATACTGTCACTGCGCATCGGTAATCACTGCAACGATCCACCCAGGGATAGTTGGTGAATCGCCATGCCAGAGACTGGTTACTGTCAGAACAGTAGTCAAGCATGACATAATCATCAGTATCCATAATTGTTCTGAGCAGGAACTGGCCGCCGGACAGATTGAAAAAAGCAGTGTTCCGCATTTCTGTTTTATCCCAGGATTCAGATGTTCCCCAGGTGTCGGTTGTATCGTTGAGGACAGCTGTGGTCCAGAGTTCGGATCCGGCGTTTATCCTGGAAATCAGGGTCCAGCCTCCGCCTTCCGTCGTCATATCGCAATATGTTTTAAACGGTATGAATCCGCCCGGTCCGTCAGGATCAAGCCAATACTCGCCATCCCCGTAGGAATCCCCGGATTGCAGAATATTCCAACATGAATAGCCCGGATTACTGGGACTGTCGCCCAGGGGCACATCACAAACCGATGCCCATTCCGTGCCGTTGCAAACCTCCAGTTCACCATCGTGCCACCGGATCGATCCGGCTTTGGCTGAAGTACATGGTTGATTGTCATCCGAGACTTGAACGCTTCCATCCACATGGAGTCTGGATTGGGGCATCATTCCGCCGATACTGACATGTCCCCAGGGATATAACGTCAGAATATCCTGTTCGAAGAAGGGGTCTTCGCCGGATGACTGGGTGTATTTGAATCCAAACGACAAACGGCTGGATTCCGCATCACCTTTATGAGCCATTATCCAGTGACGTGTATCCGCGCTCAGAATCAGATTCGAAGCCTGGTCGTGGATATCTGTACCCATGATTTGCACGCCGGCAGCTTCGGCACTTTCGAAAATGCCCTGAACCCAATCGCCATGCATGTGATTGCCCAGACTGGCTCCCGCCATGACATGGAGTTTTGATTTTGCTGCCGACACTCCGAATCCGGTATTCCGGAATACCGGATCGTAATATATTTCAGCACCGGCAGCCGTTCCGGCGTCATTGTATATGATCTGTTTATCTGATCCGGCAACCGGTCCCGGAGGTCCTTCTGGTCCTTCTGGTCCCTCGGGACCTTCCGGGCCGACCAGACCCGTGGGATCCCCCACCCAGTTTCCGGAATTGTCGATCACCTCACCATACCCTGTCACACTCACCGATTGAGGATGGATGTTCTCGCCCAGTACATCCTCGGCATGTTCCGCCCGGTATGCCTGACTCACTGAGGTGAACGGCAACCGGGGCAGCATCAACTGCGAATCAACTGAAACCTCCATCCAGAACGTGCCGTTGAAATCCAGATCAAGCGGATTCAGGGAACCTAAAAGGATGTTAAACAGACCGTCGGTTACCGGAACCGCTGTATGCGCCTCGAACCATAACTCCGTTCCACCGGTTTCTGCATCATAGAGGGACACATGCACGGAATAAATTCCGGTCAATGAACCACCCGATGAATCATTCAACTGACCTTGATAACTTATCAGATGCGGTATGGCACTCAAGACCGTGGAACACACTATTGAGATACTCAAAACAGAAATTAGAAAAGCACGATTCTTCATGATGATGATCTCCCTCATCCCGGTTAACCTCCGTCAAACAGAAATGAATTTCCCATTTATTTTTCCGTACCTGATAAATAGTACGAAAATTGATACGTGAGGTCAAATGCATGAAAATCTTTTTCGCCAGTTTTCCATCCACTGGCTCCGCTATTAAGGAATCAAGGGAGGGGCAACGAATCCACGCAGGTTGCCATGCCGAATACCAGACCGAAAATATTTTGGACATCACCGCATTGTCGGAACTTCATGGCGAGCCTTCCGTGTAATCGCGGCATCCAACTGGTGTCTCAACCACATTGGCGAATGCAATGCGTGGATGATTCAGAAATACTGGTTGCAAGCGCCGGGAAGTTTTGAACTATTTTGTGTGATGTCCGGGCTTCACCGGTGGTTTGTGCTTGTCCAACCTTCGCCAAAGCTAATACGGTCCAATGGGACGCGGAACAGCCTTCGCCAGGGCTTCGGCATTCAGAAGACCCCGCCCCTACAACCCTGCCTTCTCCATCCGCTCCTGCAGATCCCTGTTCATGGCCTTCAATTCATGCATCATTTCCAGCATCATTCTATTCTGCCTGTTCAACGCCTTATTTTCCGCATCCAATTCCTTGATCGCCTCAACCAGATACGCATTGAAATCATTGGGGAGTTCGATGGCTTTGGCTTTCTCGCCATCAGGAATCAGGTCCGCATCAGCGCCGGTGGGTTCGGCCTCGACAACCCATTCCGGGAACACATCTTCTATGTTCTGGGCGGTCATGCCGGTCATAGGCCGATCCATGTGCTCCTCTGGGTGGATCCAGTCGTACGTCACACCCTGGATTTTACTCAGCTTATCCAGGGCTTCCCGGCCGTCAAGGGGTTCGATATTCTCTTTGAGACGGGCGTCCGACATGACGGTCCACATCCCGCCGCCGGGCTTGGCTGCCGATCCGTTCACCAGCAATGTGAAAGCTCCGGGAGCGTCCCCGATTCCAACACCGCCGCCGCCCCGGTTTATCTCGATGTATCCATCATTGTCTTTGTTGATATAGAGAGGCCCGGAACATTGAATCTCGTTGGCGTCGAAGTAGAGTCCGTCTGATGCGTCGCCAATGTTTAATGCGCCGTCGGTCGCTGTTACATCTTTGGGATTTGAAATGAACACCTGAGTATTTGAACCGGCGTCCACTTCCAGTTTTCCTGAGGGTGTTGTCGTCCCGATCCCGACATTGCCTAGATTCACCATGCCTATGCCGCCGGCATTATTGCCCTGAGTTAACACTTCGCTAAGATTTTGATCGTCTACGTCAGTCAAACCTGAGCCGTCGCCGGTGAATGATATCGCTGACACGGTGCCGAGATTCACCATATCGGTTCCGCCAGCGTCGTTGCCCTGAGTTAACACTTGGTTGATATTTTGGAGTTCATTGGATGAATCCGAATCGATGCCGGTTAACCCTGAACCATTTCCTGTGAATGCCGTGGCGTTCACCGTACCGACAACATCCAACGTGGCGGCGGGCGTTGTCGTTCCGATGCCAAAGTTACAACTTACATCGGTTAATAGAACCGAAAATTGAGTAATTTGAGCCCATGTACCTCCACTATTCCAAACCACCAACCTCCAGACGCCGTTGGGGTTCCTACCATTAAAATCTGACAGGGATCCCTCCGGCTGATACCTGCCTGTAAAGGGCGCAGAGCCATCAACGATAGCTGATGCAGCGTCATCGTCAAAAATCGTGTTCGTATAGTTATCACCGTCCCCGCCGTTATTAAGAGACAGGGTTACATACGTTCCATCGGGGCTGAACACCCATATACTTAGATCAGAACAATTAGGATGATTAATGCTGATTTCGATCTCAACCTTTCCAATTGTGCTGATGTTGGTGGACAGGTCGATAGTCGTCTCCCCCTGGGTGTTACTCGGGATATCGACGGAACCAGTCCACGTTGTTTCAAGATCCGGATAAACAGCTGGAACAATCACATTTCCGTCGTTAGCGACATACAAGGCATCCTGGAAATAGAGGTCCTGCGAATCCAGAGAGTGCACCCCAGTCAAGTCTCC
>SWBY01002019.1_pt1 | contig 38520 bp, 33 predicted proteins | sample 4693071 | NCBI WGS metagenome assembly SWBY01 (sample SAMN10267273, study PRJNA491770) | bioreactor metagenome | isolation source: DHS bioreactor inoculated with marine methane seep sediment | place: Japan: Omine Ridge, Nankai Trough | collected 2006-05-06 | reverse complement strand
GGATCTGTGCAGGGGGCGCCGGGCAACCGGCGTTCCTACTGCGATCGTTTGTGAGCGGGAGATGAAAAACAAAGAATCTTGCAGGGGTACATTTGTGATTTGAACGCTTAATGTTGCCAAATCGGGTGGTTTCGGCAATAATCCGGCCTGGAGGTAATATGAATAATAATCAGAATCTCACAATAGACGAATATTTTCAGATACGGCTTGGCAAACTGGATGAATTGCGGAAACAGGGTGTAACAGTATACCCCGACCGGTTTCCCGGCACAAAACCTTTGAGTGAAGTGATGGTGCTGCCCGAGGATGCCAAAAATGTCCGGACAGCGGGCCGACTCACATCTGTCCGGAAAATGGGGAAACTCATTTTTGCTCACATCCAGGATGTGACCGGTAAAATCCAGATAGCGTTTCAGCGTGACAGCATTGGTAAAGAGGTTTTTCAGCTCTTCAAGAATTGTGTTGATATCGGCGATTTCATTGGTGTGGACGGGGAAATGTTTGTGACCCGGACAGGAGAACTCACCGTAAATGTCAGCAAATACACGTTCCTGGGAAAATCCCTGCACCCGCTCCCGGAAAAATGGCACGGTCTCACCGATACCGAAATGATCTATCGCCAACGGTATCTGGATCTCATCATGAGTGAACACGCCCGCAAAAAGTTCCTGGCAAAATCAAAAATGATCCAGGTGATCCGGAATCTTTTGCTTGAAAACGATTTTATTGAGGTGGAAACACCGGTGCTGCAGACCAAAGCATCAGGTGCGCTGGCCAAACCTTTCTTGACCCATCATCAGGCACTGGATCAGGATGTGTTCATGCGGATTGCGCCGGAGACATATCTGAAACGGCTTGTTGTGGGTGGATACAATCGGGTATTTGAGTTTGCCCGGTGTTTCAGGAATGAAGGGATCAGCCCGGAACATCTTCAGGATTTCACCATGCTGGAATACTATGTGGCATACTGGAATTACGAAGATAATATGGTGTTTACGGAAACGCTTATTCATACGGTTCTGGACGAGATTTACGGATCGCAACAGGTTACCGTGGGTGATGATACCATTGATTTTTCAGGATCATGGCCCCGGGTGACCTTCCGGGATCTTGTGGAAAAGGATACCGGGATAAAACTGGAAGATTATCCCGATGCGGAATCGCTCCGGAACGAAATTTTCAACCGGAAAATCGATCTGGAAATGAGCCGGGAGGATATGGCCAAACTGGGCCGGGGAAATTTAATTGATATCCTCTATAAAAAAATGTCCCGGCCGAAGATTATTCAACCGGTCTTTCTGACGGGACATCCCAGGGATCTTTCGCCCCTGGCACGGGCTTCCGATGCGGATCCCGAGATCACCGACCGGTTCCAGTTGGTGGCCGGCGGGACGGAACTGGTGAATGCCTACTCAGAACTGGCTGACCCGGTGGATCAGAAAAACCGGTTTGATGTGCAGGCAGCGCTGAAAGCCGCCGGTGATGAGGAGGCCCTGGCGTACGATGATGATTTCGTCATGGCACTGGAATACGGGTTACCGCCGACATCCGGCTGGGGACTGGGTATCGACCGATTCCTGAAATTCCTGTTTGACGAGGATAATATCAAGAATTGTGTTTTGTTTCCGTTGATGAAACCCAATAATTAGGCCGCTTCGGGCCTCTCCCCCTCCTGTCCCCCACTCCAGGAAACCCCTAACCATGGGACACATCTTTCGGTTGAGAATTGAGCATTGTTTATTGAGAATTGAAAATTTTCCACCTGATCCGGAGGTCAATTACGATGATTTTGGCTAAGATTTGAGTGGTTCGGAATACGCAACTCTCAATTCTCAATGCACAATTTTCATTTTTGATTCAAGATCTCCCATTGAGGATTGATGATCAGCGGTTAATCCCGGTGTCCAGCACTATTTGTGGGGAAAGGTTAGAGGAAACCTGGAGCAGATGATGGTTTTGTATTCCACAGAACCTATAGTTTGGATGTCGTTTGCTATTTGTAAGCGGGATAAAGCATACGCCTTTCCCCGGCTCTGCTGGGGAGAGGTCGGGAGAGAGGCCTGATTCTGTCACTCCCAGAAAATATTTGTTACTCTGTCAAGGTATTTGCAAACTAAAATATATGGAATTGTGCCGGAACCTGTTGGAGAACATCATGGAAACTGAGATTCAAGAATTTATCAGGGATCTGAACCGGTGTTGGTCGGAAGGTCATGGGGATGCCTGATCGAGGAGAACCCGAAATCCGGTGTGAATGGGGATTCCGGGGTGTGACGTCCCTGGCGCCGGTCAGTGATGCCGTGATTATCGTGGATGTTCTTTCGTTTTCCACAGCGGTCACCATGGCGGTTTCCCGGGGTGTTACCGTTTTGCCATACCGGTGGAAAGATGCGTCAGCCCGGGAGTTTGCCGGGAAAATGCATGCGGAACTGGCCGGGTCGAGGTCTGAGGGGGGGGTATCCCTTTCTCCGGCATCCATGCAGCATGTAACACCGGGTTCACGGATTGTCCTGCCATCTCCCAATGGATCCACACTGTCACTGGCTACCGGATCAACCCCGACCTTTGCCGGATGCCTCCGAAATGCGAAATCAGTGGCGGACGCCGCCATGAAATGCGGTTCCCGAATAGCCGTCATCCCCGCCGGGGAACGCTGGCCGGAAGATGATTCTCTCAGACCGGCTCTGGAGGATCTTCTGGGTGCCGGCGCTATTATCGGGTATCTTACGGGAACACTCTCACCGGAATCCCGGGCCGCCCGGGAGATGTTTTATGCCTGCAAGAACTATCTGGGCTGGTATCTGTACGAATGTTTATCCGGTCAGGAACTCGTGGAACGTGGATTCTCTGACGATATCGGACTCTGTGGTGAACTCAATGCAGATTCATGCGCACCTTTTCTCAAGGACGGAATGTATGTACAATCGTCGCCGTAAAAGATGTGATGCCCGGCCAGATGAAGAGTGAAAAGAAAACCATGAAAGAATACCTGCTAAAACCAATAGGACATGTGCATTCAACCCGAACGGAATTAACAGATGATGACTGGGGTGATCAGACAGCGGAAATTATTCTGTCTGACGCGTTTGAACCGGCTGCTTTAAAGGGTCTTGCCACGTTTTCCCACGCGGAGATTCTATTTATATTCCACCGGGTTCCGCCGAATAAAATTCAAAAACAATCCCGTCATCCCCGGAACAATCCGGATTGGCCGGAGGTGGGTGTTTTTGCGCAGCGAAACAAGAACCGCCCCAACCGTTTGGGCAGTACCATCGTCCGGATTCTTTCATGTGAGGGCCGGGTGCTGCGGGTTTCCGGTCTGGATGCCGTGGATGGAACTCCCGTTGTGGATATTAAACCGGTGATGATGGAATATCTTCCCCGGGAACCGGTGCGTCAGCCGCGATGGTCCCGTGAGTTGATGCGGTACTATTGGGAGGAATAGACGAAAAGAGGAATAGAGGAATGGACGCACCAAAATATATCCGGTAACCAATGTAGGGATGGGTCTTGTGCCCATCCTCAACGATGGCAGGGTAGAAAAAAAAAGTGTTCTCCCGGTCAATAACAACAAATTCTGGACAAACGGACAAAAGAATGAATGACAACACCCATGACCTGCCCACTCTGTGAAAACCGCCGGACCAACCGGTTTGCCCGGGACCAGACCCGTGTGTATTTTCGGTGCGAAACCTGCGGGTTGATATTTGTCCCGGAATCGGATCACCTGTCGGCGGATCAGGAAAAAGCGCGGTATAATACGCACCGGAACAACCCTGAAGACAAAGGATACACAACGTTTCTCAGCACCCTGTTCCTTCCCATGATGGAGCGGCTCACACCGGGTGCCCGGGGGCTGGATTTCGGATCGGGTCCCGGCCCGACACTCTCCGGGATGTTCGAGGATGCCGGGTTTCCCATGAAAATATATGATCCCTACTTTGCCAATGATCCCAGGGTGTTTCAGCAGAAGTTTGATTTCGTCTCGGCATCGGAAGTTGCGGAACATCTGTATCATCCCGGCAGGGAGTTTCACCGGTTGTTCCGGTTACTGAATCCCGGTGGTATTCTGGGTATCATGACCGGGATGGTTCCGTGTGATTCCGATTTCATGGACTGGTACTATAAAAACGATCCCACCCATGTCTGTTTTTATTCAGAACAGACGTTTCAATGGCTGGTATCGCAATGGACCGCGTCCATTGAGGTGTTCACGGATAAAATCGTTATCATCCGGAAACCAAATCTCAGCGTCTCTGCGGGAGAAAGACAACCATAGAGTGTTTTGGTCCATGATGGTTTATTTTTCACGCAAAGCACGCAAAGACCGCAAAGTTAAGATATCAGGTAGAAGCACCTCAATTGTAAGGTTCCCCTTTGGCGAATCTTGGCGATCTTGGCGTGAGGAAAGACAACCATCGAGTCAGTTGGCGCAAGATTGTTTTTAAATCACGCAAAGCACGCAAAGACCGCAAAGTTAAGATATCAGGTAGAAGCACCTCAATTGTAAGGTTCCCCCTTGGCGAATCTTGGCGATCTTGGCGTGAGGAAAGACAACCATCGAGTCAGTTGGCGCAAGATTGTTTTTAAATCACGCAAAGCACGCAAAGACCGCAAAGTTAAGATATCAGGTAGAAGCACCTCAATTGTAAGGTTCCCCCTTGGCGAATCTTGGCGATCTTGGCGTGAGGAAAGACAACCATCGAGTCAGTTGGCACACGTGAGTAAGAGATCAGATTAGTCCTTCTCCGGTTTGCAGGTTTTACAGAGCCGTTGCAGGGCGATGAAATGGTTTTTTTCTTCAAGGATCAATTTCTTCAATAGATCTTTCTGGTGTTTCATGGGAGCCGCTTCCATGCATTTCTGCAGATATTTCGCATTGTCATACTCGATTTTCATGGCGAACTTAAGAATTTCTTCTATGGAGACGGCTTCCAGGAGTTTGCTGAATTCATCGGCCTTGAAAAGATCGAGATGCGGCAGGTCTTTGTATCCGATGCTCATATCACTTAGATCGATGAGGGAAACGGTTCCGCCGTCGTAATCCACCTGCCGTTCCCGGACGGATGGTGCTTTACGGAGACCTGCCTGCAAAATCTCCAGGTACTCCACATGTTGATTCTCATCGGCGGTAAGTCTTTCAAACAACTTTTTTATCTGCTTGTCTTCGACAAATTTTGAGGCTTCATTGAAAAATTTCCGGCCCCGTTTTTCCTCCCGGATCAATTCCTCAAGGATATGTTCCATAAACGGATTCTTTTGAGATGCATCGCTCATTATTGGTTTCTCCCTGTAACATTAGTGATCCTGATCTGAATTATAGCAATAAATACGAAAGCGGTCACTTATTTAAAGGCATGCCATTCCGGTGTGCACGGAATCTTATTTGGTCTCTACTTCTTGAAAAGGTCCGAGTGAGATCCTGTTCGTTCGAAGATCACAGTATCCTCTTTGAGCTTGTAAATAAGCAACCAATCACCGGCCAGATGGCATTCCCGCCTGCCTTTATAGTTGCCTGTCAACTTATGATCGCGAAGTATCGATGGCAGAGGATGCTCGGTCGCAATCCAGATCATGACGCGCTTCAGTCGCGATATATCTCGTCCCGATTTGAGCGCTTTTTTGTAATCCCTCTCAAATCGGTTCGTGGTCTTCAGTTTCAGCATCTATCGAGAGCCTCAAACATTTCATCCAAACCATCGTATGTTTTAAGATCTTCACCGCGATCCGTTGCTTCAAAAGTTTTCCGAGTGGTTGTGTTCGGGATTTCCACGGGAAAAGGCAGTCCCCCTCGAAGGCGTATCTGCGTATAGAACATTGTGATGGCCTCGGTTGTGGTGATACCCAGATGGTGCAATAATTTCTCGACCTCTGCTTTCAACTGCGGTTCAATCCTTGCTCTGACTGTTGCTGTTCGGCTCATTTCAGGATTCCTCCATTTCTGTAGCAAGTATAGCCCATACGGGCTACATCTGTCAAGGGGTGACCCTGTCATTTGGCCAGGCTATATCGGTGATACCGCGTAGGGCGATTGTAGAATCACGTTTATAATCAGTGATCTGACGGGTGTCCCTGATCGGTATTTACGAAAAACTATATCACTCTGATTCATAAACTCCCTTGATTTTATGAATTAACAATGCAGAAACACCATTGATATTTTGCATAAATCATGATATATATTGTTCAGATGGTTACTCAATAACAGCAATTATCCGGGAGTGTAACATGAAACGACTGGTGGAAACCCAACTTATTCAATGGAAAGATTCCGTGCGGCGAAAACCGTTGATTCTACGTGGTGCGCGTCAGGTCGGCAAAACCTGGTTGGTGGAAAATGTGTTGGCAAAAGAGTTCGATAACCTGGTTAAAATTGATTTTGAGAAACAAAGTGAGTTGCATGTTCATTTCAGTCAAAACCTGGAGCCTAAAAAGATTCTGAGTTACCTGGAATTGACGACAGGTAGAATCATTCCCGGCAGAACACTTCTGTTTTTTGATGAGATCCAGGCTTGTCCCCGGGCAATAATGGCATTGCGTTATTTTTATGAAGAGATGCCGGAACTTCATATTGTTGCCGCCGGATCATTACTGGAGTTTGCTTTTGGTGAAATCTCCATTCCTGTCGGACGGGTGCAATACCTGTCTGTATATCCCATGACGTTTTACGAATACCTCCTGGCAGTGGACAAAGCGGTGATGGCCGAGAATTCTTTGGTCTCACCAGACAGAATTGCTGAACCCATTCAAACAATGATCCTTGAGGAATTGCGAAGATATTTCTTCATCGGCGGTATGCCTGAGTGCATAAAAACCTGGAAAAGCACAACGTCTATGCTGGAAACATTCAGTGTTCAGTCCGAAGTGATTGAATCCTACCGTGATGATTTTTCGAAGTATAAGCCGCATGTGAATACCGCTTGTCTTGACGCTGTTTTTTTAAATGCAGCCAAAAGTGTCGGTGAGCAGCTTAAGTACAGTCGTCTCAGTGTTGGTCATTCCGGTCATACGAATCGTAAAGCGTTTGATTTGCTGGTTAAAGCAAAGGTGATTCAAAAAATCCCGGCATGTGATCCTTCCGGATTGCCTCTTGGCGCCACGGCCAATCAGAAGAAATTTAAGGCATCAATGTTGGATATCGGACTTTTTCAGCGACTCTGTCAAGTGCCGGTGGAATTGGAACTTCAACAGGAAAATCTGCTTTCCATGTATCGTGGGAAACTAGCGGAACAATTCGTCGCGCAGGAACTTCTGGCCTGGTATGGTCCGGAGTTGTTTTATTGGTCCCGGGATGTACGCGGCAGTAACGCTGAAGTTGATTACCTTGTTGTTTGCGGCGGTAGAATTTACCCGATAGAGGTTAAATCCGGCGCCGGTGGAAGTATGCGAAGTCTCCATTTAATGCTTGCAAAATATCCCGATTGCCCCAAAGGTCTCGTGCTTTACAGCGGAACCACCAGCAGTCTGCCGAAACAAAAACTCGAATTCAGGCCGATCTACAGTGTTGCTTCCCTGTGTGACCCGGAATCCTTGCGGTAAAGGTTGAGAATAATGAACCAGCAATCCTCTCAATATGTAAGATGTGAACAGTGCAATAAAACAGTTCCGGTAAATTATGGTTTTGTTTCATGGTGTGAGTGTGGCTGGAATATCGAACCATTGAAACCCAAAAACAGAGGTTAATAAATCAGGGACTGATTTTTTCCAGATACTGAAGCATGCGATTCATGACGTGCCGGATCGGGAAAGAGAACGGATTAAACGCGTTTTGGGTCTGGATTCATCCCGAACAGATTCCTCGCATCCGCCAACCGGGTACAGAATTAAACTTCTGAAAGAGGTTTCATCATCGAAACCTACGTTTTTACTCACGAAGGATATAGAGAAAAAGATCACAGAAGAAATCGCGGTTTTTTTCCCTGATATTCAAAAAAGTATTGTGGATAACTACCTTACGTACTTGAATCAGGCGACCGGGTATTTTTAAGTACCGGTAGATATCCTGCTTCACGTTTCCTTGTTTTATAACCCTTGGTTTGGGGGAAACCACCCGGATAAACCGTGTGGCAGGCTTATCGAGGACGCTTTCTCGTTACTTGATTACTGCGGTTTGGCGAACTACGCAAATTGACAAAAGGTTTAAAATCTTCAGAGATGAGGATCAGTTCCTTCGTTGGATTATCGAAAAACCAATCGTGCTCGTGCTCAAGGAGGAGCCTGCGACGACTAGTGCTCGTAATCGTAATCGATGCCATATCGGAGTTTTGTTTTTTCGATTACGATTACCGCTTCGCTGAGCACGAGCACGAGCACGAGCACGAGCACGAACATGAGCATGAAAGTGATAATGGAAGAGTCTGTGGAGAAATGAAGGCCATTTTTCACAGAGGGACACCCAACTCAAAACATCATAACTCATGATGAAACCATCACTCATTCAGTATTTAATCTGGCGAAAAATGCAGGCTAGATTTTACGGTATATTTCACGTCGATGACCGACCTGAACAATCTCAACAATGACAGTGTCATCGTGTATTTCATATATTATTCGATAATCCCCCTGTCGAACCCGGTACCGTTCCTGTTCAGATAACTTTTCACAACCGGATCCCCGCGGGTTTTCGGAAAGTTTATTGATCCGTTTCAATATGCGAGAAACATCCTTATTCTGCAATCGGCGCATGTCTTTTGCAACGGAATTACGGAAGAGTAATTTATATCTTCCCATTAGCCTTAAGGTCCTTAATTAATTCCTCATACGTTATCAGCGGTTCATTGGCTCTTTGCTCGAATGCTGCTAAATCTTCTTCATCTTCACGCAATGATTCCCGCACAGCCTCATTGACAACGTCTGACAAGCTCCGACTTGAAATTAAAGCCTTTAATTTGATTGCGCGATGCAACTCCGGATCAAAATAAACTGTTGATCTTTTCACATTTGTTTTCACGAATCACCTCTAGTGAAATTATAATGTTATGATGTTATGATGTCAAGAAAACACCGTCAATCCAGGTCAGTGCCGAGTTTGATGCTTGGTTTGTACCTGGCTCGACAATTCATGTTTGAATCCCATTTGTTACTGTCCATTAGTCAGCTGGTTTAAGGATGGGTAACGGTTCCCATGTGATGAAAGGGGTTATCCGTCGTTTGAACCGGCTCGGATCATCGTAGTGCATGACGTCGAACACATCTTTATCCCGGCTGAAACGCTGGTTACCCCGATGCAATGAGGAGTAAGACGGAATGATTCCAATGTTGTCCTGAGCCAGAAGTCGTTTGCGGACGCCCTCCGGATTAGTGATGGAAACAGGAAATCCGGCTTTGTGGATTGCCAGGAATCTTGTTTGGCTTCTGGACCGGCAGGCTGATACAATTGGCTCATGAACCGCGAAACACACGAAAAACAAAATCCGCAAATTGTTCTATATACCACCAAGGATGGGCAAACAAAACTTCAGGTTAAGGTTGAAGATGAGTCAGTATGGCTGACTCAAATTCAAATGGCAGAGTTGTTTGAGAAATCTAAATCTACAATCAATCAACATATAATTAATGTTTATAGTGAAGGAGAGCTTGAAGAATCCGAGACAAAAAGAAAAATCGAAATTTCCGATTTTTCTACTAAGCCGACAAACTATTATAATCTGGACGTCATTATATCTGTGGGATATCGGGTAAAATCATTGCGAGGAACCCAGTTCCGCATATGGGCAACCCAGCGGCTCCGGGAATACATTATAAAAGGCTTTGTGCTTGATGACGAACGTCTTAAGCAGGGTGGCGGTCGAGCGCGCTATTTTGAAGAACTCCTCCAGCGTATCAGAGACATCCGCAGCAGTGAGCGCAATTTCTACCAAAAAGTAACCGACATTTACGCTACCAGTGTTGATTACCGCAAGAGCGACGTTATGACAAAGGAGTTCTTCGCCACAGTGCAGAACAAGATGCATTATGCCGTGCATGGTAAAACAGCAGCGGAGATGGTTGCCGAAAGGGCGGATAGCAGCAAGCCAATGATGGGATTGACCGGTTGGAAAAGCAATGAAGTCAGAAAAACAGATGTCACCATTGCCAAGAACTATCTGAATGAAAATGAAATTGACTTTTATCTCTGATTATCCGGGACACACAACGTTTCCTTGACTTTCAATGCTTGATTACGCATAATGCGTTACGCGAGGTGCGTAATATGATTAATCCTTTTAAGTACGGCGGAATCGTTGGAAAAGATGATTTCTGTAACAGAAAAAAAGAGTGTACCGATATTGTTCAGGCTATAAAAAACGGGGAAAGACTTTTTGTCTACTCTGAACGCAGAATGGGAAAAACATCTCTGCTTCACATGGCATTAAGCAAATTGCCGAAGCGGAACTTTATCCGTGTCTATGTTGATTTGTGGCCAACCGATGGGGTGGAATCTTTCACATCAACTGTTGCGGCTAGAATGACCGAGAGCATGGAAACAACTGCAGACAAAATGCTTGGCGCCGCAAAAAAGTTTTTTGGAAAGCTGACGCCGAGCGTCACCATTGATGCTTCCGGAAACCCCCAAGTATCGTTCGGAATCGATCATGCCGGCGAAATCCAGCCCAAAATCGAGGAAGTCCTTTCGGCACCGGCGAAAATAGCTGATAAACGGAATTGCAAAGTTGTCGTTGTCTTTGATGAGTTTCAGCGCCTTCTGGAATACGACAGCGATCTGACCGAACGAACTTTGCGATCAATTGTCCAAAATCAACCAAATGTCTCGTATATTTTCTCAGGAAGCCGAAAACATTTGATTCAAAAAATGTTTCTTGATCAATCCAGACCACTCTACCGATCCGGCGGCCATTATCCCATCGGCCCCATTGACACCAAAGACTGGATGCCGTTTATCAAAAAACGATTCCTGCAGTTTGATAAAATGATAACTGATGATTTGATTGACCTCATCTGCCGGAAGACCGGAGGCCATCCATTTTATACTCAACATTTGTGCCACGCTGTTTGGGAACTCTGTGAAGCAAATACCCATGCAACAGATGAAACCGTCAATGCAGCGGTTCAATTACTGCTGAACCGGGAGTCTTATGCCTATTCCGCACAATGGGAATCCTTCACTCAAAATCACCGCCGGTTCCTGATCGGACTCGCACAACAACCACAAAACACAAAAGTGTTCTCGTCAGACTTTCTGAAACGCTACAATCTTCGATCAGCATCCAATGTGCAGAGAGCTGTCAACACGCTCTTGGATAGAGATATCATCGATCGGGAAAACGGCTCCTTTATCATCAATGATCGATTCTTCCACATCTGGATAAACAGGCTTCAATATCCATGACTGTACAGCCCACCTAATTCTGAGCAAATTGAGTTGAGAAAACAGGGTAATACTTTTCATAATTCGTCAAAGAAATGGATCCATTCAAAGATCTCCTTCGCGGAATTTCTGCTTCGGCGGGACAGGCAAGACCCGTCCCTACATTTATATAGAATAACCGTGGAAAATAACGTCTCCATTAACCCTCCAAAAGAAAAAAAAGCAATATCAGGCCAGTCGTTTTCGGAATTTCAGCAGGCTGAACGTGAGAATGGTGATGCAGAAGATGGAAAGCGCTTTTAATTGAAACATCAGGTTCCAGATGGGGGTGCCTTTGAGCATAATTTCGCGGAGTGCGGTGATGTAGTAGCGGAGTGGGATCAGGTAGGTCAGTTTCTGGAGGAATTCCGGCATATTGGATATGGGGAACATGAATCCGGACATCAGCACCGACATGACAATCAGGAACCATGCCATGAAGACGGACTGCTGCTGGGTGGATGTGGCGGTGGAGATAAACATGCCCAGTCCCAGGTTGGTCAGCAGATAGATTATGGTGAATATTATCAGGGCGCTGAGTCGGCCTTCCAGGGGGATATGAAAATGGATCATGGCGACGGTCAGTGCGACGGTGAAGGAGAGTCCGCCGAGTATGCCGAAGGGGGCGATCTTGCCGATGATCAACTGCCACGGTTTGATGGGTGTGACATTGAGCTGTTCCAGGGTGCCGATTTCGCGTTCTCTCACCAGGCCCAGGGCAGTGAGGAGCATGGTTACGATGGTCAGGAGAAGGGCGACTATTCCCGGCACAATGGTGAAACTGCTCTCCAGTTCGGGGTTGTAGAAGGCGCGGATCCGAACGAAATCTTTTCCGGCCGCCACTCCCGTGAGGCGTTCATTGAGATATTTCAGGATAATCCCCTGGGCATAGCCGCTGGCGATGAGTGATGAGTTTGAATCCACACCGTCCACGAGGATCTGTATTTCCGTGGATGCACCCATTGTCAGGTTCCGGGAAAAATTTGGGGGAATAACCAGACCGATGGAAACTTCCCCGGTGTCGATCTGTGCCTGTACACGGGAGGTATGGGTGTGGAGGCCTCTAAGGATAAACCGGTCGGACAGTGTGAATCTTTCCATGAGATCCCGGGATTCCCGGGAGTGATCCTGGTCCACGACAGCCAGATTGATATTCGTGACATCGGTGGTAATGGCGTAGCCCAGAACGAACAGTTGTATGAGAGGTATCACGAATATGATACCCAACATGGCTTTGTCTCTTCTGACCTGGAGAAATTCTTTGCGTATGAGATGGAAGATTACACCCATGGGTTACTCCAGGGAAGCCTTGAATTTTGTAATGCCGATGGTGAGTAGTATCACCGTGAGAGCGACCAGTGATCCCACCTGGAATTTCAGAGCGGCCAGGTTGACGTTTTTAAGCATGATGCCTCGGATAATCACCAGGAAATACCGGGCGGGAACGATGTGAGTAATTTTCTGAATTATGGGCGGCATGGATGCGATGGGGAACATGAATCCCGAGAGCATCACCGATGGCAGCATGGTGGAGATCAGTGCCACCATCAGTGCGATCTGCATGGTGTGTGCCCGGGTGGATATCAGTATGCCCAGGGAGAGGGAGCAGAGAATATATAACAATGCAAACGCAAACAGTGCCAATGGATTGCCCCGGAACGGTACATGGAACCAGTACATGGCGAACAGAATCACCATGACACCCAGCACCAGCGCCAGTAACAGGTACGGCAGAACTTTTCCTAAAATAATTTCCGCCGGTCGTATCGGGGAGACCAGGATTTGCTCCAGGGTGCCGGTTTCCTTTTCCCGGACAATGGCCACGGAGGTCAGAAGGGCGCAGACCATGATGAAAATGATGGCGATGATGCCGGGCACAATGAATACCGTGGAATCAAGTTCCGGATTAAACAGGATTAAAGGGGATATTCCGGGACGTGAGTTGCCGGCCGGCAAATTGGAGAGAACATACAAAGTTACGATCTGTTCGGCATACTGACCGGCGATGGTGGCGGAATTGGCGTCGGATGCATCGGTGATGAACTGAACCGGTACCGGTGATGCATTCTCGAGGCCGGCTTCAAACCCGTCGGGGATAGACAGAATCACCTGTGCCCGGCGTTCATTGAAGATTTTGTCGGCATCAGCTTGTGTCGGCAGGGTTTCTGAGACCTGAAAATAACCGCTCTGTTCGAATCGAGCCACCAGTTCCCGGCCGGCTCGGGATTGATCGGCATCGAACACGGCCATGGGGATGTTTTGAAGATCCAGCCGGACCGCATATCCGAAAATCAGGGTCATGAGCACCGGCATGAGGAAAATGATGCCCAACGAACGGGTATCCCGGCGGATATGGATAAACTCTTTTCGGAAGATGGCGTAAAAACGTCTCATACAGACACCTTTTCACGGTCCAGTTCGTCTGAGATCAGCCGGATGAAACTGTCTTCGAGATGGGCGTCACCGGTGGATTTTTTGATTCGGCCCGGGGAATCGCAGGCGAGAATGCCGCCGCGGTACATGATGGCGATCCGGTTGCAGTATTCCGCTTCATCCATGTAATGGGTGGTCACAAATATCGTTTTGCCCCGGCCGGAAAGATCGTAGATCAGATCCCAGAACGCCCGGCGGGAAACAGGATCAACACCGCCTGTGGGTTCATCCAGAAAAATGATATCCGGATCGTGAAGGATGGCGGCGGTGAGTGCCAGCCGTTGTTTCCAGCCGGTGGGCAGGCTTTTCACCGGACGATCCATTAAATCACTCAACCCGACCTTTTCAACCGCTTCCGCAATTTCCCTGCGAAGCGCTTTTCGTCCCAGTCCGTATACGCCTCCGAAAAAAGTCAGGTTGTCCCGCACTTTCAGGTCTTCATAGAGGGAGAATTTCTGGGACATGTATCCCAGCCGGCGCTTGACTTTCTCCGGGTATCGGATCACATCAATCCCGGCGACCCGGGCCTGGCCGCTGCTGGGTCGAAGAAGACCGCATAAGATACGGATCGTTGTTGTTTTACCTGCGCCGTTTGCACCGAGAAACCCGAAAATTTCCCCTTTTTTCACCTGTAACGTGACGTTGTCCACAGCGGTGAACCGCCCGAATTTACGGGTCAGATCAGTGGTTTCGACAGCGAGTTCAGGGTTGGTCGGGTTCATGAGAGCTTTCGAGGAAATAGACAAAGACATCTTCCAGTGTCGGGCTGGAAAGGGTCAGTTCGACATTTTTTATGCCCTGATTATCCAGGTGTGTTTCTAATATGCTCCGGATGCTTTCCGGGTTGGTGACCGAAAGACGGACACGGTCACCCAGAGGTCGGGATGAGTGAATTTCCGGCAGATCCGGCAGAACGACATCCTGGGCCTTGAGAGTTTCGCCGGAAATTTCCAGAATTTTGAAGGGAAGGATTTCCGGAAGTTTGTCCGGTGTATCCAGCGCCAGTATCTGTCCTGCGTTTAAAAAAGCCACTCGGTGGCACCGGACAGCCTCATCCATGTACGGCGTGGAAACCAGGACTGTTGTATTTTCATGTTCTGAGAGATCCGTGATGATATTCCAGAATTCCCGGCGGGAAAGGGGATCGACACCGGTGGTGGGCTCGTCAAGAATCAGAATGTCCGGTGTATGTATCAACGCGCATGATAGGGCCAGTTTCTGTTTCATACCGCCGGATAACGCATGGGCTCGCCGCCGGGCAAACGGTCCGAGACGGCTGAATTTCAGTAACCGCTCCTCCCGTTCCCGCCGGGCACTGCCGCGAACACCAAACAGATCGGCGAAGAACTGGAGGTTTTCCCGGACCGTGAGATCGGGGTACAGGGAAAATTTTTGCGGCATATACCCGATATGCTGTTTGATTGTTTTGATTTCCCGGCGGCCGTCGAGACCCAGGATGGAAAAACGGCCGGAATCCGGTGAGAGCAACCCGCAAAGAATACGTATCAGAGTGGTTTTGCCGGCGCCATCGGGTCCGATAAGACCGAACCGCTCACCGGAATTAATGGTGAGTGATACATCCTTCAGGGCCGTGATATTCCCGTATTTCCGGGATACGTTTTGGATCTCGACAGCAGCAGTCATCTGGTTTCGAACGGAGATAAATACTCCGGGAACCCTTCCAGACAGACATCCACGGGCATACCTGTTTTGAAAATACCATGGGGATTCTCAACAGAGATTTTTACGGCATATACCAGATCGGCCCGGGCTTCCCGGGTTTGAATGTTTTTGGGTGTAAATTCCGCAGTATCAGAAATCCATGTGACCGAGCCGGTAAAAAGCTGTGCCGGATGGGAATCCACCTGGATCTTGGCACCGGCACCCCGTTTCACCTTACCGATATCCGGTCCGGGAAGATATATTTTGATTTCCAACCGGCTGAGATCCGCCAGTTTCATCAGGGGCCGGCCCGGCATGGCCATTTCACCGGATTCAAGATAGGTTTCCACAATGGTTCCGTCCCGTGGCGCAGTGATGATACCCAGAGAAATTTTATGGTCAATCACAGCGGTCCGGGCCTGGATGGAAGCACGTTTCGGGGGGAAACCTTTGAGGACACTCCGGGCAGTGTCGCGTTGTTTCACCGCCATATCGAAGGCGGTTTCCGCTTCATCGAACCGGGCGTCAGGTATTGAACCTCGTGCCTTGAGGATTTTGGCGCGATTAAATGCTTTCTCTGTGCCGTCCACGGCAGCCTGTGCCTGAGCAACACCTGCTTTCGCCTGGATTTCCGCTGCATGTATTTCTTCCAGTGATACCGCAAGCACCTGACGTTCCAGTTGAAGCAGAGTGGTGTCCAGTTCCGCCAGAAGATCACCGGATTGCACACGGGATCCTTCTTTCACGGGCATGGCTGTGATTTTACCGGGGAGTTCCGGCAGGATTGCCACATCGACAGCTTCCACGATTCCCGATCCGGTGATCATGGGCTGTGGTGGTTGACACCCGGCGATGAGAAAACTCAGCAAGCCAATTGTCAGTGTGGTTATAATCAGGGGTCGGTTCATTCTAAACCCTCCTTAAGAAGATCGGTGCCCAGTGCGAGATGATAATCGATCCAGGCCTGACGGCATCGGGTTTGCTGGATGACCGCATCGGTTCGGGCTTTATCCAGGGCTATCTCCGCATCAAGATAATCCGTATTGGTCAGGGTGCCCTCCTTAAATCCATCGGCAGTGATCCGGAAATTTTCTTCGGCCTGACCCCGTGCACGGTCTGCGACATCACGATGTTTATAGGCACTCTCAATCCCCAGGATTGCCCGGGTGACCTCCAGATCAATGGCGGATTCCAGGGCAAGCCGCTGAAGCCGAAGCCGCTCTATTTCACCCCGGGTTTTATATACACGGCTGTCCACCCGGTTGAAGTCCCAGAGTGTCAGGGAACAGTTTAAACCGGCGGAATACGAGTCAATCCACTGGTTACTGAGGAAATCCGGTCCCGGTTTCCCGTATGAGGCCCGGGCAAACCCGGAGACCACCGGCCGTTTTTCCCGATGGATCAGGTCAACAGACAACTCTGTGATGGCAATCCGGCGATTGATCACCCGAAGTTCGGGCCGGATGGATAGTGCCTGTTCAATACTGGTCTCCGGATCCGGTACGGGCCGGGAAATATTGATTTCCGAAGATGCGTTTACAATGGGTGTAACCTCCCGGCCGGTGAGAATCCGCAATCGAAGTGTCTGAAGTTCGATCCGGTGCTGAATATCAAGCAATCCGGTTTCCGCTTCATTTATGCGTAACTCCGCTTTCAGGACTTCGTTGCCGGTGACAGTGCCCGCGGATTCCAGATTACGGATATCATCGGCGTGGTTCCGGGCCAGTGTCAATGTGCTGTGGGTTACGGATTTTAACAAATCCAATCGAAGCAGATCCAGACAGGCCGTACTGACGTCCCGATCCAGATTTCTGATGAATACCGCCAGTTGACCCTCCATCACCGCCACCTGATGACAGGCCATATCCACCGCGCCGTTTAACCGACCGCCGGCATAAAATAAATGACTCAGCTCCAGATCAATGCCGTAACGGTCATAATCACCCAGTTTCGTTGTTTTGCCCGGTATGGTGATATCCCCGGCCGGGGTCGTGACCACCGATTCAGGTTGGACCATCTCGGGAACAACGGAGTTTACCGATGCCCAGGCACGGGTTTTTAATACCGGGTATCGCTGTGCGTCAGCCGTGGCAATACCGGCTTCCGTATTCTTCAGCGCCTGCTGCATCTCAAGAAGTTCCGGATTGCTTTCCCGGGCGCTTTCCACGGATTGCTGAAGAAAATTCCGCTCCGTCCCTTTGACCGGTGATGGGATTTGACAAAAAAATGCCAGAATTACAATGATGTGCATGAAGTGTTTCATCGGCTATCTCCCGTTGCACAAGATGCCGCCAGATCTTTTATACCGTGAAGAAACAACTCGGAAATAAGATCACCCGCCCTGTCATAATACGCGTCATCAATGACAGCAACATCCAGTTTTTCGATCACCGGTCGGAAAATGAACTGAGCGGCCATCATGCCGATAAGAGAAGGACCGATGATGGGAGCGATGTTGTTCATCTCCTCAGGCATCCCCAAATCCCGGAATATATTAGTGATGAAGATACCTTTCACCCGTGTGACATATTCGGCTTTGATTTTTGCAAGCTCCGGTACTTCCATGGGGAATTCAGTTAACCCGATGATCATCAGCCCCGGATTGTCCTTAAAATAAGACATCACCGCTTTTATGAACAGACGGACCCGGGTATCAGGACTCTCTTTTCCTGTGAGGGTGCTTTCTGCTATTTCGATGTACCGGGTGAAAAATTTCATGATGATCAATTTCAGAATTTCCAGCTTGGATCCGTAGTAGTAATTGATCATGGCGGTATTGACGTCGGCGGCCCGGGCCAACTCGCGAACACCCGTTCCGGCATACCCTTTCCGGGCAAACAGATCAATCGCCGTCTCAAGAATACGCTGTTTAGGTGTATCAGGCTCCATGGTCACCTCCGGGGAAAATAAAGAATGGCATTAAACGATCGGTTTAAACACTTGCCTGAAACGATCGTTTAAAACAGTCGATTAACTTATACGGGATGGGTCGGGTGTTGTCAAGGGTGCCGGAGGCTGGTGGCCGGTGGGCCAGTGAGCCAGTGAGCCAGTGATCAGTTGGGTTGGTTGCGTTGTGTGGGCTTGCCGGCCTGTGGTTTTTGAGGCGGGGTTGGTGGAACAGACCAATGTAGGGATGGGTCTTGCCTGTCCAGCCATAGCACGGAGTGCGAAGGCGGATGCCCATCCTCCCGAAAGTAGCATCAAACCGTGACAAGTGATCAGTGATGGGTGTGGGTAACGTGGCTTTTCCAGCCTGTGATCATTGGGGTGAAGTGAGCACGTGACCAGTGTGCCCTTCGACTCCGCTCAGGGTGACCCTTCGGTGGGAACCGGGAACTGGCAACTGGCAACTGGCAACTGGGAACTGGGAACCGGGAACCGGGAACTGGCAACTGGCAACCGGGAACTGGCAACTGGCAACCGGGAACTGGGAACTCTGAACAATTATGCTATAATCAAGTAAGAGACCCGGGTAGAACGTAAGTGAGTTTTATTTTTTTCAGGAAATTACCTGAGTTTGTCATGGATTTTGCACTATCTATTTCCGGGAAGCTGTCCGACTCCGTTGAGTCGAAAGGGAGGTAGTTGTTGTGAAGATGCAAGTGATTGTAATTAATGGATTAATCGGGATGTTATTTATTGCGGGATTATTGATTCCGGTTTCGGTGATGGCGGATGATCCGGGTGTTGGAGCTGTGATTGCTCAAGTGCTGGATGCGACACCGCCGGCGACGTACACGCCCTATGTGACCCCGACGCCGTCCAATCCATTCAATACCATTTATGTTCCCGGGGATTATGATTCGATTCAGGATGCACTGAATGCCGCGGTTTCCGGGACGGAAATTCGGGTTTATCCCGGAATATACCGGGAGAACATTGTATGGCCTGAAACCGGTGGTATTCGGCTGGTGGCATCCGCTGAAGCCGGCACGGTCACCATTGACGGTGAGTATGCCGGTCGGGTGATCACCATGATTGATGTGCCACCGCCCCGGGCGATTCTGGAGGGGCTGCGGCTCACTCATGGCCGACATCCCGGGAACGGTGCAGGGATGCTTATAGACGGATCCAGTGTTCAGATGACCCAGTGTGAAATTTTTGACAACCATGCCATTCCCGATCAGTTCGGCAATATGTCCCGGCCGGGGATTAACTGCATTCAATCAGAGTTGGTGATGGTTGGATGTCATATCCATGATCATCTGGCTATCGGCAGTGTGGGATCGGGGTTGACCATCGAGAGTCCCGGTCAGGAAATAGTCCTTGAGGGATGTTTGTTTACCAATAATTATAATCGGATATCCAATAATTATGGCGGTGCCGTCACCCATCGGTACGGTACACTGGTGGTGAATCACTGTGAGTTTATCAATAACTTCGGTCAGGAAGGGGCAGCGCTGTATATCGCTGATCCCGCGATGATGACACATAATCTCATTACGGGATCCCGGTCGGAAACCAGTAAAGGGGCCGCCGTGTATATATCGCATCCCGGCGCCATGTTTTTGTATAATACGGTTACTGATAATGAAAATATCGGAGTTGAATGTGCGGATTCCAATGTGTTGATCAGAGGAAACATTGTATCCACAAACTCCGGTGGTGGAATTAAAGTGAGTGCCGGTGAGGATATCTGGCTGGAGTATAACGATTTTTGGATGAATTCCGGGTTAAACTATATTGGTACAAATGCCGGCCAGACGGATATTTCCCATGATCCGCTTTATGTGGGAGGTGTTTTGGGCGCTTATTATTTATCTCAGACGGCGGCCGGTGAGGATCTTGACAGTCCGTGCCTGAATGCCGGAGATGTGCTTTCTCTGCCCCGGGGATTTACACGGACCGACCATATTGATGATGCGGGAATCGCTGATCTGGGATTTCACCGGCGCAGTGATCTGCCGGGTCCTTTACCCACCTGGACACCCTACATCCCCACATCGACACCCACACCTGTGACGCCGACACCCACATCTGAAACACCGACAGTGACACCAACTCTGCCACCACCGACACCCACTCACACCGAAAATGTCATTCTGGTGCCCTGGGAAGTGGGAACCATTCAGGTCGCCATTGACCGGGCAGAGAATGGATACACGGTGCTGGTTGATGATGGGGTTTATGCCGGTCCCGGAAATGTGGATATTTCTTTCCGGGGCAAGCAGATTAAAGTGGCATCTCTGAATGGTGCTGAGAATACATTTATTGATTGTGAGGGTTCCGGATCAGATCCCCATCGGGGATTCATATTTAACGATGAGGGTCCCATGGCCGTATTAGACGGTTTTACCATTAAAAACGGGTTTCAGGCACTGGGTGGCGGTATTTTATTTCTTAATGGATCCCGTCCCCGTATCCGGAACTGTGTCATCGAAAGTTGTGAATCCATGTCCTATGGCGGCGGAATCCACGCACTTTATTCCGGGTTTACTCTGGAAAAATCAGTGATTGAAAACTGTCTGGCCGGTGATGGCGGCGGCGCACTGTCCTTCTGGGGGGATGATGATGTCAGACCCATTATTTACCGCAGTAAATTCCTTGGGAACACATGCGGTAACGACGAGAATGCTGGTGGTATTGATATCCAGTTTTCAGCCGAACCGGTACTGGTCAGTTGCGAGTTTGTTAACAATGAAAACAGAGCTGTGATTTTTGATTCAGACCGATCATCCCGCCTGGAAATCGATAACTGTCTGTTTGTGGGGAACCAGGGTGGTTTGGAGGTCCGGTTTGGCGAAGCCTTTGTTGTGAACAGCACCTTTACGGAAAACACATTCTTTGCCGTGAAAGGTGACTTCGGACGGGGTATTGTTGATCTGGAAAGAACCTGTTTCTGGGGACCCGAGGACATCGGTATCGAGATTGAATCCGCAAAATACTGTAATGTCCCTGTTGAACCCTATTACTATAGTTGTTTCCACGGTGATCCCCTTTTCCTGGAAGGTCCACGGGGCTGTTACTACGTTTTTCAGAATATACCCCAGACGGATTTCAGCCCCCACGTGAATACAGGCGGAATCCCGGCTGATCAGGTGATCTTTCCCCGGCCATCCGGGATCGACCTGCCCATGACATCACTGACCACATGCATCACGGAATTTCTTGATAAACGATTTGCCGATATCGGGTACCATTATCATGTCATAGACGAGGAACCTTCCCCCACACCGGATCCCGGTCCGGAACGTCCTATTATCGAGGATGTGCTGGGATCAACAGAAGATTACCAGGCAAACTCCAGAATGCGATTTACTATGATCGTGAACGTCACGGATCCACAGGGTCACGAAAATATCGACTCAGTCCAGCTATACTGGGAAAACTTTCCCACACCCTGGTTTTTCGAACATATGGGCAACGGCAGGTATAAACGCATCATTGAGTTTGTTGCCGGCGATATGCCCGCCCACGATTACCTGATGAATATTGCCGCATTTGATCTCGAAGGTAACGTCTGCGCAACCATGCCGTATCTGGTCAGAATTGAAGAACCATCCACCGAACCCATACCGGAAATCACCGGTAGACACACGTGGTTTGAACCGGTAACACCGGGCGAGGATGATACCGGCCTGCTCTGGATCCTGGCTGCTGTCCAGCATCCCCTGGGCCCCGACCATATCGATCGCGTGGAAATCCTCTATGATAACTCCCCCATCGGCGTGAATCTCCTGGATAACGGTCTCAATGGCGATCTTCAACCAGGTGACTCCTTTTACGGCGTGATGATTCTCTATAATGGTCTTCAGATCCCGGAATCCCTGGAACTTACTCTGGGTGTCCGGGCAGTGGATACGGAAGGAAACGTCTCCGCCACCTGGCCCATTGTCTGGCGAACTTATTGAGACCCAGGTCAACGTTGATCCGACACTAAAGCCAATTAACTTTGCGCTCCGTATGCCAATAAATTTGGCATACGGAGTTTTTGTTTATATGCATTTTATTATTTTATGCCAATATGTTTTGCTTTTAAGATGTTGTTTGTTTCTTTTTTATATGGAGGGTCCGGGAATGGGTTCTCATGAAAGTCTTTATATGCAAGGGTTTGCGGTATTGCCTAACCGTTGAATGGGTTTGGCATGGAGATTGCTCTATTGAATGTCAGGAAGACAATCAGGGAGTTTATTGAAAGGAGATCAGCCATGACAAACCCATATGAACCTCACATCTGGAATTCACTGGGTTCACCGGAGATGGCCACGCAGTCGGTCCCGGGTTTACGGAAATCATCACGGTATGAGTGTCCCGGGGATGTGATTCAGGCTCGGACGGAAGTCCGGTCAGGCATCCATTCCGCAATGACTGAGTGCAGGTGAGTTTCCACCATCACGTCCTGTCATGAGTATCGATCCGGGTTTAAAGCCCTCCGGTTTTGAACTCCCAATCTTCCCCGGAATAAATCCCTAGGCTGGGATCCTTAGTTGCCCACCTGGCAGGCTAAAGCCATGCCGGTGGGTCCAGTTTTATTGATTGTGATTCTGCGATTACCGTACCGCGTAACGTGGACTGTCATCCATTACTCCAGCCTTCCAATCTTCCAACTTCCACCCCTCCAATCTTCCCCCCCTTCTTTTTCAAATAAAACGGGTTGACCTCGGGAACCGAAACGATTAGTATTGCCCCGCTTTTTCGGTCGGATGAAGGCCCGGCCCAAACCTAGGAGAGTGAGTTATGGCCAAAGATCAATTTAAAACAAAACAAAAAGTCGTTTCCCTGACATCCCGGTTCAATGTTGTGCCGCTGGTTGATAAAGGTGCTGGGTTTCTCTGTGTGGATGCCAATTTCAATTTTTTGATGGTGCAGAAGCAGCAGCTTGAGAAATATACAGATATGGCATTGCCTGAAACCTATCAGGATGATTTGAACAAGAAAGCCATGAAAGAGGCTCTGGCACACCTTCCCGGTGATTCAAAAAAGGTTGACCGTCTGAAATTTCACCTGAAGACCAATGGTATTGATGGGTTTGAAGACGAACTGACCAAGCAGATGGCAAGCTGACGATCTGATTACAATTCGGTTTATTTTCTGATAAATCTGCTGACCAGGCTGTATCCCGCCAGGGTTTCCCCCAGGAATGCCTTGACGTTTTCTGTGGGGATCCCGCAAAAATTCTTTCGATAGACCCGATCACAGTTTTCGCACAACAGACCGTTCAGGTCCTGTCTGTGCATGCGTTTTCTGTGGGCCGCCATGGGTTCTCCATTCCATACTTCTGCTACGGTCTGGTGATTGAGATTTCCCAGGGGCATACTCCCATACCAGTCCTGAGGGCAAGGACAGACAGTGCCGTCCCAGAGGATGGTCATTGAGTAATACAGAAATGTGCAGGGGAGAAAATCGTTGGTCAGAGGGATTTCACCGGGTGCATTTCCCGCCCAGTTGTGGGGCCGCTTGATATAGAATTTATCCAGACCGTCCTGCTGGATTTCCCGCCCGAACTTCTCCAGCCTGGACCGGTACTCATCCGATACGTCCCATGGTTCAATGATCTGTATGACCGTATAGGGATACCTGATGCCAAGACGGCGTTTCTCAGTTAAAAAACCACGTATATTGGCCAGGGTTTCCTCGTATACCGCCCCGACGCGCACCGCTTCATACGACCCTTTGTCAAAACCGTCAAAACTGAAAGAAACAAGGTCCGGTCGGCTCGCAAGGAGGGACCGTGAACGGTCTTTGTCCAGCATGGTGGCGTTGGTATGAATCCGGGTCGCCAGACCATTCTCCCGTGCCAGCGCGATCATTTCTTCCAGATCCGGATGATAAAGTGGTTCCCCGCGATGGGACAGGTTGATATCATTTGCTTTCCCGGAAATTTCCGAAATGATTTTCCGATATAGATCCATATCCATATTACCCCGGACCGAAGTGGTATCCGTGGCATTGGGGCAGACCTCACATTTAAGATTGCATGAGTTTGTGGACTCAATCCAAAGCCGAATGGGGAGATAGGGCAATGCGGTTTGCCGACTCTTGTAATGCTGTAAGATCCGGGCAAGACGTGCCAGTTTGTCGTGTTGTTTCACTCTAAATGACCTTATCCTTTAAATCCATTTTCCCAGAATAACTCCCACTGTCATCAGAATACCGAAAGCCATCTGAAGTTGGGCACCCATTCCGTCGATTCCCGCAAACTGTTCCCGGGGAAGGGTTTCCGATTTAAAAACCGTCCGGACGTTTCGGATCGCCAGGGGCAGACTGAAAATCACCGCCAGGGCAGGCCAGGGCAGATGATCCACCAGTGTCAGAACAGGAATAGACAGGAACGCTGCCGCCACCAGGAAAAGATAAAAGTACTGAGAACCTCTGATTCCCAGGAATCCCGCCAGGGTTGTGACATTGACTTGAGCGTCGGATTGAATATCCCGAATATTGTTTCCGTGAAGAATACCGTCAATCAGCAGACCCAGGGGAATGGAATAAAGGACAGGGAGCCAGCCGAATGTGCCGGTCTGAACGTAATAAGCGCCCAGGGTGATAAAAGTGCCAAAGAAAAGAAATACGGAGAGATCTCCCAGTGCCCGGTATTTAAATGCCGGACCGCCGGTATAGAAAAATCCACCGGCAATGCCGACGATACCCAGAACCAATATCAGGTTTCCCACAACGAGCCACAGGTAAATACCGATGAGGGCGCCGATGAGGGTAAATGCGATTGCCCCCGCCATTAACCGTGCCGGAGATACGATTTTTTCAACAAGAAGACCGGATGATCCAAAAGTGCCTTCCCGGTCCACTCCCTTTTTATAATCATAATAATCATTGAACATATTGGAGCCGGCATGAAGCGCCATGACCCCCAAGGCCGTCAGAATAAACCGAAACCAGTGAATTGATACACCGGCATGCACCCAGGCCGTTGCCGTTCCCAATAACACCGGAGTCACCGATGCGGGAAATGCGAAAGGACGGGTTCCCCGCCACCAGACAGCTATTTTCTCCTGTATCACCATATCGCCTCCATTATTAATCACCATTACCCGCATTCCGGATCAAGTTTCGGAATGACCCCGGAGTATACACAAAATCAATCCCGGGACAAACCCCACCGAAGTTTTCCGTATTCACCGAAGTTTTCGTATTCGGAAACTTATTGAAGAGGAAACTTATTGAACAGGAAAACTTATTGGAGGGGAAGCGATTAGAAGCCGGTGATCAGAAGCCAGTGATCAGAAGCCAGTGATCAGTGGTGTATACCTGTTGAAGTGCTCCTGTTGACCCTCTTGAAATTAAAAATATAAAGATAAGTATTGACAAACTTAAGCAAAGGTATTAAATAACTTAATATGAGAGTTAATTATTTCAAAAGGAGAAAGTAATGGAACATCGAATTTCAGGACAATGCCCCGCGTGTGACAGTCAACTCCATATCGCCCGGTACCGATGCTCAACCTGCGGCACCGAAATATCCGGTAAGTTTCAATCCTGCCGGTTCTGTCACCTCACACCGGATCTTCAGCAGTTTATCACCGTGTTTATTGTTAAGCGCGGTAATATCAAGCTGGTGGAGAAAGCCCTGGGAATCTCGTACCCGACTGTCCGAAAGGAGTTAAAACGTGTGATCGAGGCGCTGGGATATGATGATGAAGAAGAGTCTCCGGGTATTTCCCGATCGGAGCGAATCGTGGTTTTGGATCGGTTGGAAAAAGGTGAGATTGATTATACGTCGGCCATGGCGATTCTTGAGGGTCGGGATGGGAAGGAGACGAAATAATGGCACAGTTACAGTTTGAAAAGGAGTATTCCGGTGATCAGATCAGGCATCTGGTTGTTAAAAATCCCAATGGCAGGATTTTGTTTACAGGATGGGATCGTCCTGAAATTCGTATCCGCGCACGAATTGAGGTGGCCGGTTCTCAGGTTCCCGATGAAGTTTCTCCACGGGTGGAGGAAGAAGATCATACCATGACCATAAAATGTGGTCGTGGTTTTCATCCCATTCCTGAGGGAATCGATGTTCAGGGATTTGTTGAGAATGTGGTCAATATTGGTGAGGAGGTCCGGGAATCTGTTGAGGATATCGTGTCCGGTCTGGTTAAAGAAGACACAGAGGATGATCTCAATGAACTTTCCGATAAACTTAAGATTCTGAAAGAAAAGGTTGTTGAAAAAACCCATGCTGTATCGGGTCGTTTTGAAGCGTATTCCACCGGCTCTAATGTTCGGACAGACCTGGAAATCCAGGTACCATCCGGGATATCGCTTCAGGCAAAGAGTATGAATGGCGTCATCGGGTGCGAATCTTTCCAGGGTCCTGTTGAGTTTAAAGCCACCAATGGGCAGATCCGCCTGAAATCCGTCACCGGGAAAATGGAACTACGCTCTGTGAATGGACTCATCGTTATGGAATCCTGTCATCCCCACCAACTTCTGGCAAAGACACTTAATGGCCCTATAAAGGGTGCGTTTACCGGTGTGAGTGGTGAAATCTATCTTAAAACACTCAACGGACCGATCCGGGCAACTTTCCCCACAGACAGTGATCTGGCTCTGGAGATTCACTCGGTGTCCAGTCCAGTAAAAGTTGCCGGCGGATTTCAATCAGAGATGCGAAGTCAGCGACGATTTTCAGGTAAGTTGGGTTCCGGGGGAAATGCGGTCCGTATCAAAACCGTATCCGGTCCCGTCACGGTTGTTCTGAGTGGTGAACCGGCGGCTCCACCGGCTCCACCGGTTCCTCCGGTTGCGCCATCTGCTGAAGCACCGGAATCCATTGTTGAACGCATGGTCAAGGCCGGTAAGATCTCCCCGGAGGAAGCCGAAGCGTTGAAAGCGGTTCTGTAAGGTCACCCAAAGTTCCCGGCTACGGGATCCTTCCCCCACTAATCACACTGCTACTTGCCGCTGACATGATCCCGGGGCGGCGCTTCGCTTCCACCTTCGCCAGGATCTGACCAGAAATGAGTGAATGGCAGCCGGCTACGGCGGGACAAGTGCCCCGGGCTGATATGTATCGCCCCTTCAGGGCTTAATTGATGACACCCAAAAGCCGCAGGCCGGAAAACCCACATGTCGCATACAATCCCACTGATCACTGCCTTCTGATCACTGCCTTCTGATCACTGCCTACTGGCCCCTGGCTACTGGCTTCTGGCCCCCGGTTCCCGGGACCGTGTTTTCCGGGTGAATCCCGTGGTTTTGATACCTTCCTCAACCGCCCGTTTCAGGGAGATATTCCATCGTTTTGAATAAATAAAAAGAAAACTCACCCGATGGATCAGGGTATAGAGGGGGTTGGTGGGAAACCGGGAGAAAAACCGGGCCGCAGGAAGAATCCAGGGATGATTGAATATCACGTAAAAAAACTTGTGCAGGTTGACACTTCGATGAATATCAGTCTGTTTCAACAGGCTTCCCGAGTGATAATTAGGTTCGATATCATCCACATCCAGGGAGTCCACCAACCCTTTTTCCACCACATACCGGCCCAGTTCCGTTCGGGGATACGGTTGAAACACTGAACACCAGGTAAATTTGGGTTTGAGTTCAAGATTGAATGTCACTGTCCGCAACGCCTGGGAAAATGTCTCCCCGGGCAATCCCATAATGTTAGTCGTGCAGAAATTGATTCCGGCTTCTCGTAACAGCCCGGAGGCATGCCTTAACTGATCATCGGTGATGTTCTTTTTCAGAAGATCATTTCGAAGACGTTCATCACCGGTTTCCACACCCATCACAATGTTGAAACAACCAGCTTCTTTCAAGGCTTTCACCACGATACTGTCCATGGCATCCGCCCGCATGGAGCAGATAAACGGTACGTTAAATCGCCGGGGATACTCCTCACAAAATTTCAGGAGCCAGCGCTTGTTGACACCGAACAGATCATCTTCAAACCGGAATGTTTTAACAGGATATGCCTCGATGATCCGGCCCACTTCCTCCAGCACATTGTCTACAGATCGTTTCCGGACATACGGTCCTTTTCCCTTGTAGAGTTGTTTGCAGGAGTGATTGAAACAGAACGAGCATCCATAGGGACAGCCACGTCCCGTAATCAGCCGCTTTACCGGGTTTTCCCGTAGAATCCGGTTCTGATAAAACAGCTCCCGATCCATATCCGGCAGGGAATCCAGGTCGTCCAGCAGGGGACGTACCCCATTTTTGATCACTTCACCGTTACACCGGACATGAAGGTTGGGTATTTCCCTGGCTCGTAAGGGATCACAGTCTGCCTGGAGAAGGTCTGTGAGGGCGCCTTCTCCCTCACCGATACAGATGAAATCCAGACAGCTGTTTTCTTCAAGAATTTCCGGGAAATACGTGGGGTGAGGACCGCCCATGATGATCTTGATCTCCGGATCAATACCGGATTTGATTGCTTCTGCAAGACTCAGAGCCCAGGATTGAATCCCTGTGACACAACTGAATGCCACTAGTCGGGGGCGATGGTTTCGGACAGCATCCAACAGAATTTTATCTTTTCCGATAGCCAGGCCCGGAGTATATCCCGCGTTTTTTACAGAACTTACCAGGGACATCGTCCCTAAAAATTCAAACCAGATATTTTGCAAAAACAGCACATCCATGCCGGAATATCTATCAGTGAAATGATGTCATCGTCAAGAGCTGTCTTGCGGGAACACAGAATTTTCCTTATGATTTAAATGAACGGTTCAACACGTGAAGGGAGGCCTGTTGTGGCAAGAAATATATTGGTTCTAACCATATTAATCCTGATATTGAGTCTGGGACAACCCGTGGATGCGGGATCCCGGCCTGTCACTATTGATGATTACACCTTTATCAGTTCCGGATCCGTGGGCAGAGCCATCAGGGATATGGAAGCGGGATCATGGGATGTGGCGCGATTGGAACTGGAACGCATTCTCAATCAAAATCCCCGGAATCATTATGCGCTGTTTGATCTGGGTGTCTGGTATGGCCGATCGGGTAATCCTGACCGGGGTGAAAATTACATCCGAAAAGCACTGGATCTCCGGTTCAGCACGATTTACCTCGAAGGTCTCTCACAGATTAAAGGCACTCTGGGTCGTGGTTCTGAACTGTATCCCCGGATTTTCTGGTGTAACGGGGAATGTAATATCGGTAATTACTATGCCCGGGCCGGTCTCTGGGAAGACGCGCTTGAGCACTACGCCAGGTCACTCGATTACAATAACCGATATCATAAATCCTGTTTTCATATGGCTCTGGCGTATGAAGCAATGGGAGATCGGGAAAATGCCATTGAGTTTTGTGAGAAAGCGATAAGCATCAAACACCGGAATACCGGAAAATATGTTGATTTCCTGGAGTATCTCCAAACATCGGATGTGCCTGAAACAGTACCGTGGGATTATCAGGAACCGGAATACAGAGAACCCGCTGAACCGGAATACAGGGAGCCCGCTGAACCGGAATACAGAGAACCCGCCGAACCGGAATACAGAGAACCGGATTATGGGGAACCCGCTGAACCCATGGATCCTGTGGAACCCGAATACCGGTTTGTCCGGGTGGATATCGCCAATCTCCGTACATCACCTTCAACCCTGGGGCGGCGCATTCAATTGCTTCACCGGGGAAGCCGTGTGGTGTTCCTGAAATCAGATGAGAGTTGGGTTTATGTCCGCACGTTCCACCAATTGGAAGGTTGGGTCCATGGTGATCTGCTTTCCATCACCGTTGATGGCGCCTGGGAAGTGACCGGGGATCCGGAGGTTTCATCGGATACCATGTTCAATGAACCTGATTCACAATCAGAACCATCTCATCCGGCGGGAACAGAAATCCGTACGGTCATCCATCAGGAAACGGATGCTGCGGTTCGGGCTGAACCCTCCATCCTTGCGGAGATTATCTACTATTTTCATTCCGGTGATACGGTGACTGTATTGAATCAGAGTCGGTCCAATTGGGTATTTGTCAGGACACCTGTGGGTGCCGGATACATGCCCACCAGCTCTTTTATTCAGGAATAAGCGCCATCAGGTCTGTCACGGAATTCACCGTCTGATCGGGCTGCATCTCCACAGGCAACTGTTTCAGCACCGACGTATCCGGATACTTCCCTGATGTCACGAAAATAGTGTAAATACCCAAAGCACGGGCACCGGTGAGATCTCCAAGAGGATCATCAGATATCATCACGGTATTTTCCGGTGGGAGATCCAGGATGTCCAGGGCTGTCCGGTAGTAATGTTCACTGGGTTTTCCCACCACCATGGCCGATATACCCGTGGCATGTTCCACACCTCGAACCCAGGCGCCCAACCCCGGTTCCAGTCCACCCCCGGCACTTTTGAACAGTCGGTTTTCGTGGAGTGCGATAAACCGGGCGCCATGGGTGATAATGGCCTCGATTATCGTGGAAACAGCCGAGTAATCCATGGTCTGATCGAACCCCAGGATAACCGTATCCACCTGGGCGTTATTTGTGAGTTCTGCGCCTTTGGATTGGAGAAAATCCTTGAGTTCCGGAGTACCCCGGACATACGTTTTTCCCGCTGAATATGTGTTGAGATGGTGGTCCAGAATGGAAAGAGGCGTATGCATGTGGGCTTCCGTAACGGGAAATCCCAACGATTTCAGTTGAGCTGCACCCTGTGCCGGTGATGAGGTGGTATGATTTGTGGCTACAAGATAAGGAATTCCGGCCTGTTTCAGGGTATTCATCCAGGTGGCGGCACCGGGGATGGCGATCCCGTCTTTGGCAAAAATCAGGACACCGTCACGGTCAATGAGATAACCCTTAAACGGTTTCATTACGGATGCAGTTCGAACCAGTCAACAATCTTATTGATCCGGTCCACCCGGTGCCTTGGTTCACCAGACCGGGATAACTCATGACCTTCCCGGGGATACCGGACCAGCCGGGCATCTTTTTCCAGCCGTTTCAAAGCCACAAACAGTTCTTCCGCCTGGGAAATGCCCACCCGGAAATCGTTTTCAGAATGGATGATCATCAGCGGTGTTGTGATATTTTCAACATATTTCAATGGGGATCGGTCCCAGAGAAAGTCCGTATTTTTCCAGGGAAGCGTCTCAAATTCCCACTCGATCAATGTCAGCGCATCAGAAGCACCGTACATCGATATGAAATTGTAAACACCCCGTTGTGCCGCAGCGGCCTTGAACCGATTATCGTGACCAATGATCCATGCCGTCATGAAACCACCAAAAGATCCTCCCGTAAGATAAAGACGTTTGGGATCCGCCAGTTTACGTTGGATCATTTCATCAGCGCCGGCAAGGATATCCTGTGAGTCTTCTTCGCCCCATTTCATATGAATGGCGCCTTTGAATTCGCTGCCGTACCCCTCGGAACCCCGGGGATTGCTGAAATAAACACCGTATCCCCGGGCGCACATGGCCTGATACTCGTGTGCCCAGGAAAATCCCCACATGATATGCGGTCCGCCATGGACCTGTACCACCCAGGGATACCGTTTCCCCTTCCGATAGCCGTGAGGTTTCATGAACCAGCCCTGAACCCGGGTGCCGTCAGGCCGATCCAGCCAGATTTCGACCGGAAGTGAAAGCGCTCGGGATTTCAAAAACTTATCGTTGATCCGGGTCACCCGGCGTACAGTGTCATCGCTGATCCGTTTCCAGAAAATATCTGACGGTATGGCCGGGGATTCAAATCGGTAAACGATCGTGTCATCCACCAGGTGAAATGATCCGGCAAAACCGTCTTCACAAATGATGTCTTCCGGCTGGCCGCCGCCTACAGATACCCGGCATATAATCTCCCGACCTTCACGACCCACGCCGAAATAGATCCATTTTCCGTCGCTGCTGAGTTGGAAGGACATAATATCCAGGTCATAGCCCGGTATGACCGTTTCCGATTTACCGCCGGTGGCGGGAATCCGTTTTAACAGCATGCGCTGTTTATAGAGTTCTTCTGCCTGAAAAGAAACGTAATAGATCCACTTGCCGTCAGGTGACAGGACAGGATTGTAGTTACCATTTTTATCATCGGTGAGAAATTCTGTTTTACCGGAATCCACGTCGATCCGAACCAGGTCTGCCTGCACCACAATATCAGTATTCCCCTTCTGTTTGGTGGAGGTCAGAATAAATTTACCGTCCGGTGTCCATTCCGGAAGACTGAAATCAAATTCACCCTCTGTCAATCGCTTTGGTTTACCACCCCGGATTTTCTGAATATAAATATGGGAATGCCGACCGTCCACAAAGGATGTGCCCTGTTTCACAATCGTTTTATCATACACTCTGGGATCATCACGCATCTCCTCCCGATAAGACTCATCTTCATCCATCCGCTTCTGATCCCGTTCACTGATAAACCCTTTTCGACGGGCCGGTTTATCTTCCTGTTCACGCTCATCTTCCCGGGTGGATGAAACAAAAGCCATTGTTTTGCTGTCTGGAGACCAGACCGGCGCTCCGGCACCATTTTTCATGGATGTCAGGGGTATGGCTTCCCCACCGTTCAAGGGAATGATGTAAACTTGAGGTTTTCCGCTGCGACTGGAGATAAATGCCAGTTTTTTCCCATCAGGGGACCATCGGGGCGTATGATCGCCGCCTTTACCGCCAGTGGTGAACTGCCGTGGTTTTCCTGTGAGTGAGTGTGTCACCCAGATCGAGTTGATATAACTTCTGCCTTCCTCTTCCGGTGAACTGTGCACGTACGCAATCCGTTTTCCACCGGGATGAAGCCGGGGCTGTTCCACGTGATGGATGGCATAAAAATCTTCTGATGTCACTGGTTTCAGTATTTTCTTTGTCATGTAACTCCTCACTGGCTGCAGTAAAAGTTAATCCGTATCCGGAAATTGTATCTATCAGAACTTTGCATAAAAAAACAGCCCGGTGGGGGCCGGGCTGTTTAAAGGAGGAGGTTGGGTTTCGCCTTAACAAAGGGGAGGAACTGCATCCTCACTTATAATTACGACACAAAACCGAAAAAAGTTCCAAAAAAAAATATTAATTATGAAAAAAGGATCGGCCGGTGTGGCTTTAGTCCGCCGAGCCGACAACTCCTCTTCCACAGGATCGGCCGGTGTGGCTTTAGTCCGCCGAGCCGACAACTCCTCTTCCAAGGGATCGGCCGGTGTGGCTTTAGTCCGCCGAGCCGACAACTCCTCTTCCAAATTGCATTCCTGATGTGGTTCCGTTACCCTCTCACCCGGTTGAACGACGATGGGTGTCAAGTCACAGATATTCAATAGGAGAATCACAGTGAAGACGAAAAAAATTGTTAATATGCTTATACCCTGCCTGATGCTGGTTCTGGGTTTCAGCGGCGTTCACGCCGTCACTCCGGAATCACTGATTAAAGAGGCTGCTGCCAGATACAAATCCATGACATCTTTCCAGGAAACGTTTACGCAAAAAGTCAACGTGACCAGTCCACAGGGTCCCAATGTCATGACTGCAGAATTTAATATTGCCATTCGTCAACCCGATAAACTGGCACTAAAACTGAACTCCAAAAAGTCCGCCGTTTCCGTGATATGTGATGGCAAACAACTGTATTATTATATAAGCGATATGAAAAAATATTCCGCATCGGATGCACCTGACACCATCGAAAAACTGGTTCAGGAAGTTATTTTTGCCCCCAACCTGGATTCCGGCCAGGGTATCATGCTTCTTGGGTTTTTCCAGTCGGATCCCCAGGCATTTTTTACCTCCTCCGCTACTGCCGTGGACTACCAGGGAGAAGATGTTATCAATGGCGTAAAATCTCATAAAGTGGCTGTTACTCTTCCGGAAATTGATCTGACGATGTGGTTTGGAATGGAAAGTAAACTTCTCGTGCAGTCTTCGGTGGATATTTCGAGGGTCCTGAAAAAGGGATCCCCCGGTGGATCGGATTTGAAAGTTGTTATCGAAGAAATTTATCCGGGCACCGAAATTACAACAGCAATCGAAGATGATCGGTTTGTTTTTACAGTGCCGGCGGATGCGGAAAAGGTTGATGACTTGTTTGCTCCGCCGCCGAATGCCACGGCCATGGAGAACAAGGAAGCTCCGGCGTTTGAACTTGCGGGTTTGAAATCCGGGGAGACCTTTAAACTTCAGGATTACAAAGGGAAAGTGATTATGCTGGATTTCTGGGCTACCTGGTGTGGTCCCTGCCGCACGGAACTTCCCAAACTCCAGGAAATTTACGAGAAATACAAGGATAAGGAATTCATGTTCATCGCCGTCAATTCACGTGAGGACAAAGAAAAAGTCGGCAAATTCGTCACAGAACAAAAATACGCATTCCCTGTCGCTCTGGATAAAGACGGTAAAATCACGGGTCTTTATGGTATCCGATCGTTCCCCACATTGATGCTCATCAATAAAGACGGCAAGATTGCCAAAATTCACCAGGGATATGCGCCCGGGATGGAAAAATCCATTGCCGAAGAAATCGACGCACTTCTGGGCGGGAAATAGCAGGGGTAGCGCTCACCCTACCCAACAAGACCTTATCCCTGCCGACGATGATCGGGGGGGGTGCTGTCAGGGAACCGGCGTAATGTGGATTTCCCGGATGAAAATCATTTGGCGGTCCCGGTGTTTCAGGAAATTTTCCACCATATAGCTGATATCCGGTTGAATCAGGTTGTCAAAAACCAGCGTATCATTGCAGATCACCCGGATGTTCTGGTCCGGTTGAATCATATCAGGATGGATGAAAAGCGTGAATCCGGCTGTCCGGGATGTGTCAAGTGTGAATGTATTGGCCTGGAACCGGGCACGTACTGCGGCTGACGGCTGTTTACGGGGGAAAATATAGTAGTGTTCCGGTGGAGCCATGGCGCCTTTCAGAATCATTTCCTTACCATCACGATTGATGGCTACTGTCAGTGTATCACCCCGTTTTATGGTCTTTTTGAATGTGGACAGATCAGCCATTGATCCGATTGGGGTGGTATTGCACCGCGTAATAATATCCCCGGGAACCAGCCCGATTCGCCGGGCAAAACAGTCTTCCTCAACAACTTTTTCCACAGGGATCCCCTGGGTGTGATCACCCTCCACCGGGAAAAAACCAAAAGTGATCCGTTGGCCTGTCATGATCAAATTGGTGTCGGTATGCCAGGGTGCGGCCGTTTCCGGATCAATGGCGTCAATCCGGAGCCATCGGCAGTGCCCGAACGCCGGAGTCGCGGTGCGCCATTCAAAATCGTGAGGAATGGGATTCCGAACCCGGGTATCCAGAAACCGGCCGATGTTATCCCGATCCGTCTCAAGATAACCCCAGTCATGGCCGAATCCATTAATCTCTTTATAAAAAATATCCGCACCCACAGTCCGGGCCATGGTGATGGTGTGCCTCATGGTAGCGGCAGGATACAGGGAATCCAGATCAGTATTGACGGCATACAGAGGCGTTAACGCCATGTTTTCCGCGAAGAGTTCCCAGTCGCCGTCCAGGGAACCGACGCCCATATGGCCATTGAGAGGGACAAATGCGGCGAAGGGGTCCGGTTGCGTCATGGCAAAGTGGTATGATCCCGATGCCCCGTCGGAAAATCCCCCCATCCACGTGCGGTTTTCATCGATATTATATGCTGATCTGAGATGCTTCATTTCCCTCAATATCATATCTGCACCGGTTTCATCCCACCATACGGCGCCGGCCTGACCGAACGGAAACAAAGCGAACCATCCCCGGTGCTGTGCCAGTTGATAAAGGGGATGTTCCGTAACATACTGCATCCGGTCTTCGACGATATCTGTCCGGCCCACACCACCGTGCAGGACAACAAGAAGGGGTGTCGCATGCGTGCCGTCATAGCTTTTGGGAACACATAGAACAAACGGCCGCTCCACACCATCTCGGCAGGCGGTATTCATCTCGATACAAGCACCCGCTTCCATCGGTGGAGTGAAAGTACGATCCATAAGAAACGCATAGACTGCTTTCCAGTCCGTTACCTGGACCGAAATATCCCGAATCTGTTCCGAAGAATATGTTTCGGCAGTCAGAAGATTTTCCAGGTCTGTTTCCCATCCCGCTGACAGGGATGGTGTAAACAGAAGCAGCAGAACAGTTAAAAGCGCAAATTGCACATTACTTTTCCCATATTTCATTGTTCCATCATTCCTTTTGTACCGGTTAGCGGCAAACGCTTTATTTCTGAAGAATTCGGGTCAGTTCACCGGGATTGGGAAACCGGCCGGTCTCAAACTTGGAATAAACCAGTTTACCCTCGACATGAACATCAAAAATACCGCCGTGACCGGGTTTCAGCGTGGATTCCACACCGAAGGTTCCGCGGAGTTCTTCTGCCAGACTGGCAGCAGCAGGGCGGTAGTTTCACTCATTGCAATAGGTGATCAGTATTTTCACAAAATCTTCCTCCAGAATGGGTTTCGGGAAAATATTAAACAAAAGCGGAAGGGATTACAATCAGGCAAGACCTTCAGGGACCAGACCCGTCAGATTGATGCTGCCGTTTTCGTCATGATCCGTCAGGCTGCTCCGGTAATGGTCGATGGCCTGAAGGAGTTGATCGATGGGTTCCCGAAGCGGCGGATTGTATTCTGCATAAAATTTCGGCTGACCGATAAAGCTGGCGAGCATAGCGCGAAAGGATGCATAACTCATGGGCTCGGCAATGGCATCCACTTCCACCAGAAACAAAAACATCGTCTGGTGTCCCATGGTGAGTGAAACACAGAAATGACCGTCCTGGATAACCTGTTGGTTGAATCCGGTGAGGGTTTCCAGGTCTTCATCATTATCCACATGGACAATGGCTGCCAGAACAGGCTCTTCAAATACGTCCACCTGATCCCGGGACTCATGGAAAGAAATCACAATTGTGGAGTTTCCCGGCGATCCCTGGTCTTCCAGGACGTTGGGAAGATGAACCACACGGACCGACCGCGTCTTTCGCAGCAGATCGTAAATCTCATCAAAACGCTCACTCTCGGACTGGCCGATATGGAATTCCAGAAAACCAAATATATGATTAACCGGTGATTCCTGAAGTGTGCAATCAGCGACACCGATGGAACATCGGTCCGGGAAAATATATACAGTCATGGGCGCGCCAACCATGGATCCTCCTGATGTTCTGCCGCCGGTAATCCGGGCGGATCAGCGATCTATACCACAGCACTTTTATGAAAACCAGCCGCTGTCAGATCACGATAAGGTGTTTACAACTCACCTGTTGTTCCTTATAACCTATTAAGAAGGTCAAATACTACAGGCAGGTTCCTGTGCGTTTCAATGAAGAATCTGCCAGGGGGAGGAAAAAGGATGAAGTTATCATTAGTGCTTATGGGTGTCATTGTTATGGTGTGTGGATTATTCACCACTGTTCTGGCGGAGGATATTGATCCGCCTCTGTGGCGAGGTGATTCGGGAACAACCGTTCAACTCTGGGAATTCTTCATGCCAGATGAGATTGTGCTGCCGGATTATTATGATAATCCGTTTGGTGAACCCCGTGCAGAAATTTACCCCTGCGGCCTCTGGATTGAGGACCATATGGGGCATATGGGTGTCTGGCCGTTATCCGGGGAAATTATTGTTCCCATCATGAACTATCCGCCACTCCCGGATCCCAAAATCATCTATATCCAGCTCACCTGGTACCCGCAGATAGGCGGCGCTGTACCTATTGTTGCGGAAATCAATTTTCCCGGAGGGCCTTATTACGGTACGGAATTGACCTCGATTCCCGTTGGTCCGGATCAGTGGATGGTGACGATTTATGAGATTCAACTGCCGGAGAATCCGCCTGATGAAGTCATTCGTATTGCCGGTGACATTCTCGTGGATGAACTGGTTATCGACACCTGGTGTACTGGTTATGACGTCACGCCGACACCACCGCCTACGGATACACCACTCCCTACGGATACACCACGCCCTACTGACACACCTCAACCAACCCCGACAGAAGATGTTCCCATGGATTTCGGTGATGCACCGGATCCCATGTATCCCACACTCCTGATTCGTAACGGAGCCCGGCATGTGTTTCACCCGTCATTCTACATTGGAATGCTCATCGATGCCGAACCCGATGGACAGCCGGATCCCTTTGCAACAGGTGATGATATTGCCGGTATGCCCGATGAAGACGGTATTGTGATCCACCTGCCATTAGTTGATGGGCAGCAGAACTTTCTTGATGTGT